>VAPC010448232.1_pt1 | contig 23237 bp, 20 predicted proteins | sample 3395121 | NCBI WGS metagenome assembly VAPC01 (sample SAMN08290434, study PRJNA428436) | hydrothermal vent metagenome | isolation source: Deep-sea hydrothermal vent chimney | place: Indian Ocean: Southwest Indian Ridge | depth 1711 m m
GTTCGATGCCAGATTGAGCAACGCCTGCCTCATCTGATCGGGATCGCAGGAGATCTGAGGAATTTCGCGATCCACCTCCACCTTCAGCTCGACCCCGTCGGGCAGGTTCATTCTCTCCAGCGCATAGGCAACCGATTCCACGAGTTCGACAGGCGGAGTATCCCGAAGCTGAATCTCACCATGCCGCGTGTAGGTAAGGTAACGCTCTGTAAGGTCGTGGAGACGGCCTGTTTCCTCTTCAATATACTCCATCATTTCCACCAATTCCGGATCTTCACTGCGCCTGCCCCCCTGCTGGCTCGTGAGCCACCTGCTCATGCGGTCGGTGGACAGCTTGATGATCTGAACGGGGTTCCTGATCTCGTGGGCGACCTGGCTGGCCAGCCGCCCCAGAGCAGCCATCCTGTCTTCCCTTTCGAGCGATCGCTGTGCCTGCCTTATCTGGCGCTGCAGACCGAAATAGGCGATAACCAGCAGCAGCAGAAGGAGGGCCGCTGCGGCTGTACCGCTCACCATCACTCCACGAACCGTAGCCAGCACGCCGAAAAAATCCGCACTCGCCTCAACGACAAGGATACCCACCAGTGCTTCGTCCCCGAGCAGTGTGACGACCGGGGCAAAGCCGCTTTTCAGATAGAGGGAACCCACCCGTATTGTGGAAGAGACCGAAACGGTGTTTGAGGCCACCGCTTCGAGTATCGCCTCCCCGTGTGTTTCGAGATGCGGATAGGGTACTCCGAGGGCATACAGTTCGCTCGATGAGTATCCGACCTTATAATCGATTGGATCGAGCAGCAGTATCGCATCGAGGTCGTTCTCCCGTTCCACCTGTTTCAGCACTTCATCTATAAGCCCCAGTGCCGTATCGTCGAAACCGCCTTCATCGCCCAAAAGCACATCACCCATTACGGTGTTCGAAGCCAGAAGCACCCTGACAACAGAACTGAGACGGCTCCCCAGGTTCTCATCCAGAGCACTTTCGATCCGCTGATATATCCACCAGTTGGCCAGGGCAACCAGCAGGAGAGTGCTGACAACAAAGAGGATGGGGATCCAGACCGTTTTCACTCGAGAGGAAAGCAACAAATCTCATCCCTCACCTTCACTCTTCTCCTACATCAGTAACAGATAGGTAGCCTTTAACATAAGAGTTCTGTTTGTATCGATCGGATTGAAGCCGCCGATACCGGTGTCGTAGGATTCATTATAGACCAGGTAGAGTTCGGTGCCATCCCTGATGATCCAGTGGAGCAGATAATTCGAGACGATAGCATTCCTGCTGTCGTTGTACTGGACATACCCCTTCACAAACAGATTGGGAGTAAAGGCGTACTGACCGCGGAAACTCAATGTGTTTGTTGTGAAACTCCTGACCAGGACTGATTCGGATGCCAGGTTGCCTGCCTGCAGAGGATCGATAGTACCTATCTTCCAGAGGTTATTCCTGTTCAGACTCAGATCGAGACTCAGATGAGGATCGGGCTGCCAGGTTATACTGATATACCCGCTGATCTTGTTACCGTTGTAATATGTTCCGGCCGATCCTCCCCCTCTGAATCTGAGGGGATTCCGGCTGTCACTTGAACCATGGATATTCATCTCCGTCCACTCGTAGGCACCGGCCGGAATTATCACAACATCGTCATTGTCAGGATTGTCATATATCGAGAAATCGTATTTCAGTAAATCCCACTGCCTGCTCATTGTGATGTTGAAGCTGGCAGTGTTCTCCATTGTTATCCTGGAACGGAACGAGAGCTCACGGGTGAGGAGTCGATTCCCGGCATCGGTCAGGTACGATCCCTCCGCAGTCAATCCGATCTGTCTGATACCCATCGTTTCCGGTCTGGGACTCCATCCCAGTTCACCCGAAGTCTCTTTTACTCCTGTCCTGCGCACAAATCCCATTTCGTTTGCCTGGAAATCATCCCCCACTTTTCTGCGGGAAATATTAAAATCGTACCGGTCGGTATCGTATTCGAACCTGCCGGAGTAGGCGAGCGCATCTCCGGTTATCTGTGGATCAAAGACCTGCGATACATCACCGGTTATCTTAGTGACTTCATTAATGGCCAGATTTGCATCTAAACGCACCGACCTGTTGTACTCTCCCGACCGCGGATCTTTGCTCATCGCCAACACTCCAATTGACGACCTCTCGAAAATATTGCGCCGCAGGGTGAATACGGACCACGACGTCGGATCCACTATTTCGCCATCCAACAGTACTTTTTCACCTGTATAAACGTTGAGGAGTCCCATGGTCCACCGTCCCTGCCTGCCCGTCAGTTTTCCGCCGCCGATAATCGGCACCTCCTCTCCAGCCGAAAGACCGATACGGCGGCTGTAGAAGAGCTGCAGATCGGGTGTGCGGCCGAACCCTCCACGACCTCCACCCATACCTCCGAATCCACCTCGACCTCCACCATTTCCGAATATCCCTGCACCCTCCAGGAAGAAGTCCCTCTTCTCAGGGAAGAACAGGCTGAAACGGCTCAGATTAATGCGTTCCTGATCTGCTTCAACCTGGGCAAAGTCAGTATTGAGAGTAAGGTCGAGAGTAAAGTTGGATGAGGGTACATACTTGATATCGAGACCTGCATCAGCGACACTGCTGGTTGTAATTGCAGGATCTCCGGAGCCCGGTGAAAGATCACGATCCCGAGCCGCACCCCCGGCAATGTACGGTTTGATCTGGAGGTTGGTGCCCTGATTAAGCCCTGTAAGCCCATCCAGCGTACCTGCATTGGAGAGACGATAAAGCCCTAACCATCCCAGGTGTCGGGGAGTCGGCACCCAGTACACCTCTTCGTTGTTCTTCCTGATAGTACGTCTGAAGTTGATACCCCACAACTGTTCCCCGCCGGTCGAAACAAAACGAAGCTGGCTTAACGGTATTGCCAGTTCAGCCGACCAGCCCTCATCATCCACTGAAGTCGCCACGTCCCAGACGATGTTAAAGTCGCTGTTCACATTGCGTCCCTCATCGGTGACGAAACCGTCGTATCTGGCTCCCGCCGGATTGACGTTGAAGACGAATGCATTCCGGCGGTCGAGGAAGGTGTCCAGTACTAAAGCGAAATGATCATCCTGGTGGAGACGACCGTCACGACGGAGCTGGGTAATAACCAGTTCTTCCGGTTGGGAGTCAAACATCCGGGCACCGATAAAAAGGGTCTGAGTAGTGTAGATTATCCTGATTTCGGTTCGTTCGGTTGCCGGAGCACCCTCCTGGGGATCCCGCTGAGTAAAGCCCGTTGCCGGTTCGACGTTCAGCCATTCAGGATCATCCAGACGACCGTCTAAAGCAGGAGCCCGCTCAACAAACTTTGCCGTGATGCGATAATCGGCCGGATCGTATTCAACAGTACCCTGTTGAGCGGTCACCGACGGCACAGGAATGGTCAACAAAACCAGAACCGGAAGTGAGATCGCAGATGTCAGCAGGCACCGGAAGGTCTTATAAGGTACCATCGGTGAGCCATTCGAATATCTTCAGGTACCTCCTGGAGGTTTCCATCACGACTTCTTCGGGAAGTTCCGGTCCCGGATCGGTCTTGTCCCAGTCGAGCGTCTCCAGATAATTGCGGACGTACTGCTTGTCCAGACTCTCCTGTGAAATACCGGGCGTGTATGTTTCGGCCGGCCAGAACCTGGAGGAGTCGGGAGTAAGCACCTCATCAATGAGAATCAGTTCATCGCCGAGGAGCCCGAATTCGAATTTGGTATCGGCGATGATGATTCCCTTCCGGGAGGCCTCCTCCGATCCTTTCAGATAGATCTGGATCGAAAGCTCTTTCGCTCTGCCGGCAAGCTCGGAACCGATTATCGATTCCATTTTCTCGAAAGAAATGTTCTCGTCGTGCGTCCCCCGCTCTGCTTTGGTTGCGGGTGTGAAGATCGGTTCAGGCAGTTTGTCTGAGAGCTGAAGGCCCGCCGGCAGTCCTATGCCGCTGATCGAGGATTCCTCCTGATACTCCTTCCAGCCCGACCCGGCGACATATCCTCTCACAACACATTCCACGGGCAGGGGATCACACCGCTTGACGAACATGCTTCGTCCTTCAAGCTGTTCAGCATACGGGTGCGTCTCTTCGGGAAATTCTTCCGGCACCACCGAGACGATGTGATTGGGAACGATGGAGGACATCTTTAAAAACCAGTAGGAAGAGATCTGGGTCAGAACCTTCCCCTTGTCAGGTATCGGGGTCGGTAGAACCACATCGAAAGCAGAGAGACGATCTGAGGCTACAATGAGCAGGTGATCGTCGAAATCGTAGATGTCGCGGACCTTGCCGCGACCTGCCAGCTTAAGCCCTTCGAACTCGGTTGTCAGAATTGGATCCATGCTTCCTCCTCAGGATGTTCAGATCCCCGCACTATCAGAACAGACCTAAATATGTATGTCAGGCCTCACCGGGCTAACATAAAGATACACTTACATATGATTCTACTGCTGAAATTGCGGTTTCTGCTCTATCGGAAGGTCTGCTGTGCAACCTATTGAGCTGCTTCGACCAGGCGTCGGGCCACTTCGCCTGGATCGTCGGCGTCGAAGAGAACTCTGGTACAGGCCACACCTGCTGCACCGGTGCTCATGATCTGAACTGTATTCTGCGGTGTGATCCCTCCGGCTGCCAGAACCGGTACCCACTTGTCTGCACATACCACACCGAGTGCTTCTATTCCACGGGACTCACCGAACTCTGCCTCATCGGGAGATGAGAAAACGGGGCCGAAGAGTACGTAATCAGCAGTTCCGGCCGAAGCCCGGGCAACGTCCGCCCGATTGTGAACCTGTACGCCTATCAGGAAATCATCCAGCTCAAGCAGCCTTGCCTGCTCCCTCGCCGCTTCGGGATGAAGAGCATCATCGTCGAGATGTACACCTGAAGCACCGGAGCTGAGCGCCACATCGAGCCGGTCGTTGACAACCACACGAGCCTGGAATGGTTCAGCCAGAGCGATCATCTCGAGGGTGAAATCCAGAATTTCGCTCGCGTCCCAATGTTTTTCGCGTACGTGTATCGCCTCTATCCCGGCGTCGAGGACCTGGCGCGCAACTTCCAGATTCCGGTCACGTCCATATTGCCGAACATTGGTGACCAGCATGGTTCTGACGGGAGCTTTCAGTTCAATTCTCTTTCTTTACTATTGAGAGAATGCTGCCGGTTTCCGTCCGGAAACACGCTGGTTCCGGTCGGCGAGAGGTGATGAGAGTGATGTCGCCTGAAAATGCGGTCAGTTCCACCGAGGCATCTGAATTGCGGATAATGCCGATCAATGAGCGTCTGCTCGTCCGGTTACCGGTAAGGTTGAGTTCGAGGGGAGCCGAAATGCCGCCCGATACAGTGCTGAGGCTGACCTGGAAACCGCTTTCCTCCCCCGCGATGAACTCAATATCCCCGGAATGACTCGTCAACTGGTAGCGGGCGCCAATCACTACCGGTCCATCGAACTGAATGTCGCCACCTGTATTGTTGGCCCGGATCTCCGTCAGAACGCCTCCCCTGATCGTAATATCACCTGACACGCACGTAGCACGGATACGATCGTCAACATCCGTGAGCTTTATATCTCCGGAGACGGTATTGGCACTGGCGCCGCTGCTTCCCTTCTCGATCGAGATAGTACCTCGCACCGAGCCCGCAGAGACGTATCCTGCGACGTCAGTAACAGAAATGCTGCCGCTGTCACTTTCGAGGCTGATCTCACGTTCCATACCCGACACTTTGATATTTCCAGACGTGGAACGCAGTACCAGAGCGACATCCAGAGGAATCTCGATTGTAAAGGTTACACTCACAGGCGCTGCCTCACCTCGCAGCACCGCCGGCGGCTGGCGTAACGCAACCGAGACCGACTCTTCTACCCCCCCTACCATCATCGTGGTGGCTTCCAGCAGGGAGACCGAATCTGCACTGTTCATCTCTTCAACGGTCTTGATGCCCCGGATTGTGGCATAGCGTCCCGTTACTCCCCGGACCGTGATATCACCTGATGCATTCGTGAGCTGGAAGGTGCTCCCTTCACGCAGTTCGAGAGTCCGCTCGAAGAACCTGCCCTGCTGGGCCTGCAGAACGGATGGAGAGATGCCTGAAAGCAAGACGGCGGCCAGGACCGCCGTCGATAGTGCCTGAATTGATTTATGTCGCTGATCAGTACATGACATCAAAGAGTGCCTGCTGTCGGATCAATCCCGGGACTAATTCGGATAGATTCTTACGCTCCCGGAACCGGTGTCAATGTAAATGTGCCCGTTTCCATCCCCGATCTGACCGCGAACATATGTGCGTTCCTTCTTAATATACTCGATCGGTATATCAATGGTGATTCCACCGCTGCCTATGTCGATCTCGATATTTGCATTCAGGTTGGAGGGTACCCGGACGGTCACACCCCCCGATCCCGTATCTATCACCATTTTGTCGATGTCGGTCAGAAGCTGAATCTCCACACTGCCGCTGCCGGTGTCCAGGTTTATATCCCGTCCGCTGACTGCATCGAAGTTGATACTTCCCGAACCTGTATCGATCACAAGTTTGTCGGCGCTTATCTCTGTTCCCGTCACCCGGCCCGAACCCGTATCGACCAGAATTTCATTACCAGATACGCCGGAGAGGTTGACCCGACCGGAACCTGTATCGACTTTCACATCTGCCTGTGCGTCGCTGACGGTCACCCTTCCCGAGCCGGTATCGACAAGGAGAGATCCGGTTATCCCAACCACCGTCACATTACCAGAACCGGTATCGAATACGAAATCTCCAGAGATGTTCTCGGCGTCTATCTTTCCGGCACCGATGTACCCGGAGAACTTCTTCCCTTCCGGAACCGTCACGACTATGTCAGCGTAAGCTCTCAGTCCTCTCCCTGATCCGGCAACGGTTACACGACGCGTTCCTCCTGAAGATCCTCCCCACGTCCCATCCCTGCGGACCCGGAGCACGGACGTGGAACCCCTGCCCAGTTCGGAGTAGACAATTCTATTGGTGTCGTAAACTACCCTCAGAGTCGACCGGCCCCTGACGCTGCCGCTCTCTATCCTGACCTCGTCGGCATCACTGCCGGAGATTGTGACTTCCACCAGCACATTTGCACCACTTCCACCCTCCACCCTCAGCGTGCCGACCAGATTGTAAACGGCAACATTGCTGCCTTCGAGTATGTACTGACCGTTGCTCTGCGCCTGGACTGAGGAATCAACTATGCCGGCTGCAATCAGGAATAGTGCAGCAAAAAGGACACCTGTTCTGTTACGGAACATCTGAGAACACCCCCCTCTGTATAATAGACGAATCCCACCAATAACTTCTTATAGGAGATACGGCTTACCGCGCAATGAAGTTTCACCTTCCAGGTTGACACCCGATTCGGGTAGATATGACCATAGAACCACCAGTATGAACGCTTGAGAGGCAATGGGGAGATAATAATGACAAAGAGAATTTTTATTCGGGTCGGCATGGCGATGGTAACCGCAACTTTGATCCTCCTCCCCTCTCCGGCTGCCGCTCAGGACAGCGGTTCCACTATTCGGGCCGACCTGCCGCTCAGTCGTGCCGATGCCCGGGCCATATCCGAAGAACTCTCGGGCGAGATCGCGATGCACCATGTCCGCGAAATAGCCCGGTACCACAGGATCCAGGCGTCGCCGATGATGAGGGAATCGGCCGTCTACGTGCGCCGGCAGCTTCTTCAGTACGGTCTGGATGATGCGGAGATCGAGTCTTTCCCTTCCGACGGGCGCAGATCGTATTCTACCTGGCTCTCTCCTGTCGGATGGACAGTGGAGGAGGCCGAGTTATGGCTGGTAGCGCCCGGGCGAAGACTGCTGACCCGCTACAGCGAGATCGCCAACGCCCTGGTTACTCTCTCGGCATCAGCTGATGAGGAGGGGATACTGATTGACGCCGGCACAGGTCTCGATCCCGAATTCTATGAATCAACAGACGTTACGGGGAAGATTGTCCTGGCCAGCGGTTACGGGGGCGAAGTTCACAGGCTGGCCGTGCTCCGTCACGGTGCTCTGGGTGTTGTGTGCTGGAATGACAGGCCTCAATACCCCGACCAGGTCAGATACACGGGCATGTGGCCCAAAGCCGGTGAGAGGGAACGCATCAGGTGGGGCTTTAATATCAGTTACCGTACTGCTCAGGAATTAAAGGCCCTTCTCTCCAGCGGTGAAGAGGTACGCCTTCACGCTCTGGTTGAAAATGGTGAGCTGAAGGATGGATCACTCGACATTGTCACCGCGACCATCCCCGGTTACCTCTACCCGGATCAGGAGATCATCCTGATGGCCCATCTCGACCATCCGAAACCGGGCTCCAACGACAATGCATCGGGATCGGCCGCACTGCTCGACATTGCCCGGGGCCTTACAGCACTCATCGAAAGTGAACGTCTCGGTCGACCGGAACGGACCATACGCTTCCTCTGGGTGGCGGAGATGTACGGTACAGCGGCATGGCTCGATGCCCATCCCGAAGTCAGCCGGAGGACCGCATTCGGGATAAACCTCGACATGGTAGGCACTCCCGCGCAGTACAGTGTTCTGCAGGTTATTAAGAATCCGGCCTCATCATCATCCATACTCGATCTGGTCATCAGCGGTGCAGCCTCCTGGGTCTCAGGTCTCGACACCCACGAACCGCGAGGCACATCACAACCGATGAATTACAGGGTAGTACCCTATTCGGGTGGATCCGATCACTACATGTTCATTGACGGAGCGATCGGTGTGCCCTCCGTGATGCTCAACACATGGCCCGATCCCTTCTACCACACCAGCGACGAAACGCCTGACAAGATCGATCCTACAACATTGAAGCGGGCGGAGCTGATCGCAACAGCAGCCGCCTGGTCCCTGGCCTGTTTCGATCCCTCGAGTGCAGATGCTCTTCTCGAGGTTCAGGTGGCAGAGGCACTCAAGCGTCTGGCGCTGGATAAACGTTCTTCCATCGAACTGCTGGCCACTATGGACAGGAACATGGAGGATATCGAGCTGGCCCTTCTGAAAGAGGATTCGGAGAAACTGCTGGAAGCTCAGCTCGAGAGGGAATTCCGGGCTGTCTCAACCCTCATGCGACTGGTCACCGCCGACGTCGATTCATCCACCCTGATGGCTTTCCGACAGGCAGTCACCCGTGCCCGTGCCGCCCTCGGATCACACGGATCGGTAATAAAAGAGAGTGTGATGGAAACCGAGCTGAGCAGGATCATGAGTGATCTGGGAATTCTTCGATTGCCGCAGCTGCTGCCTATCGACAGCATTCCCGAGCGGAAGGAAGCCAGGAGCCTGGTCTACGAACGGACCACAAGCGGACCGATAACCGACGACTGGTTCCTCGATCACCTCTCTGCAGATCGCCGCAGGTACTATACGGAGGGAGCAGGAAGAGCCCTGATGCAGCAGCCGACGCTGCGATATGAAATCGTCAATTTCGTAAACGGTACCCGGAATGCCCTCGAAATCCGGAATGCAGTCAGTGCGGAGTTCGGCCCGCAATCCCTAGAATCGATAGTCACCTACCTGGAGGATCTTCAGGCGGCCGGGCTGTTGATAGACGTAAGTTACTATTTCTCCTTTTCCCATGCCTGGATGCCGTTGATCATCCAGTCGGGGGCAGGCCTGCCCTTCAGGTAATGATCGAAGAACTCCTGCATACGGATCGTGTAGTCCTTCATGTTCGGCCGCTGGCGCAGGCCGTGTGCCTCGCCGTTGTAGTTGAACATGAAGGCCACCTTGCCCAGGCGACGCAGCGCCATGATTAACTCGATTCCCTGGTACCACGGCACTGCACCATCCTCATCGTTGTGAAGGATCAGCACCGGAGTGTTTATGTTGTCGGCGAAGAATATCGGTGAGTTCTCGATGTAACGCATCATCCCGCCGTTCCAGAGAGTCCGACCGAGGCGGCTCTGTGTGCGCTCGTACTGCATCTGGCGTACCAGGCCGCTCTGCCAGCGGATTCCGTTGTAGGCGCTGGTCATGTTCGACACCGGCGCTCCCGATTCAACCGCCGCGAAGATGTCTGTCTGGGTGATCATGTAGGCACCCTGGTAGCCACCCCACGAGTGGCCCTGCAATCCCACCCTCTCGGGATCGACAAAGCCCATGTCGATGATCGTCTCGACACTTGGAACCACACAGTTAAGGGCGTCCTGACCGGGATGGCCCGTGCCGTAGTTGATGTCGGGTTCCCATATGATGTAACCGTTGCTGACATAATAGGAAGCGTTGATCGATGACCCGGGTGAAGGGTTGGTGAAACGGTGGAGGCCGCTTGTCAGCTTCTCGTATATGTAGACCAGCATCGGGTACTTCTGCGAAGGGTCGAAATTCTCCGGCTTGGTCAGTATCCCCTTCATTTCGACTCCATCGGCGTTGTAGTAATTGACCAGTTCCGAACGGCCCCATATGAATGCGTCCTTCTGGGCTCCGACATCGGAGAGGTTCATGAAATTCCTGAAGGCCGGATCTGTCAGCCACAGGTCGGGAAATTCGAAGAAGCTCTGCCTGGTAATCAGAACCGCATCCGCGTCGTCCGCCTTGCCCGAAATACCGTAGCTGTAATCAGCCATATGCAGCTGCTGCGGCTCTCTGCTGCCGCGTACCTTGTCCCGGTAGAAACCCGAAGCCATCGTCTCGGTGTTGGTGGTCCGCAGCAGCATCCACGCACCGGGATCGATTGTCTCTACTTCCCGGTCGAATGTGTAATAACTGAAGGAAAGGTTGTTGGCCCGGCCGAAACCCTCGGTAATGTTCCTGTATCTGGAGCCGTCCGGCTGGATCTCCCAGATGTCGAATTCATCGTTGACCAGTACTGTGGCATCATCATCGGTCCAGCGAAGACTTCTGCCGTATGGCCCCGGGGGTTGAGGCCTGTCTGCGTTTCTCCGCCAGAAATCGACCGGTATATCGTAGGTGATATTGGATGTGGTTCCGGCTGCGATGTCATAGACGTACCAGTGCCGGTCGGTTCCGAACCAGTAGACATACTTCGCATTGGGTGAGAGACTCGCCCTGAAGTAGCTCTCGGTCACTACAAGAGTGCGTGCCCCCGTCTCCGGATCCATGATGTATACGTCATAGTAGGCCGAATCGTATGAGATCCGTCTGGTGTACGGCTTATCGGTCTGCCCGAATGCAATGGAACCGTCATCGCTCAGCGATACGTCCTCCAGCTCCTCATCTGCCAGCTGAACGAATCTGCCGCTGTTGACATGGTAGACCGATTCATAGGTTTCGTTCCTGATCCGGTCGATGATCCGCTTCTGCTGCGGGTATGTGTAGGGATCATTCCAGTGCCACAGTTCGAAGGTTGCCGTCTCCTCATCATCCTCCTCCTCCGCAGCTTCCTCTTCTCCCTCTTCGCTCTTTTCTTCTCTCGGCTCGGGGAAATCCTTGATCCCGAAGAGAATCATGCTTCCATCATCGGTGAACGAAAGACCCGACAGGTCGCTGACCGACATTCCGGCAGGGAATCCTGATGTGGAGGAGTGGGAGACCCACAACTGCGCTTCCGGCTCACCGATCGTCCATCCATACAGGTTGAATGTCCTGGGATTCGACTCCCATTCATCCCGATCGGTAAGGAAGGCCAGACGGGTTTGTTCCTCATTAATGGTCCATCGCCGGTAGTTTCCCTCGCCTGCAAGAACGGGACTGCTTTCGGCCTCTCCGATCCTGTGTCCGTATACTCCGTCGGTATCGGGGTTTTCCTCGCTCGAGACGATGTAGAGGAGCCACTCTCCATTCTCGGTGAACTGATAATCGAGAACCGATTCGTAGGTGGTTTCGGTCCCATCGGCCAGAGACCTCAGAACAAGCTCGGTACCGAAGTCTTTATCATCTTCATCACCTCCGTCTTCACCGGACCGGCCCGCCTGACCCGGTCTCCCCGCGCCACCTCCTCTCCCTCCCGCCGGCTTCTCCCCGGTTTCCTCAGCTCCCTCTTCCGGTTCCTCTTCGGCGGGAGGCTCCACCTTCAGGTATGCCAGCCAGCCCGACGCCTCGTCGGGCTGTCGGAAACTCTTCACCCTTTCGATTGCAGTAGTGGAACCATCTGCCAGAGACATGATCACCATCTGATTCTGCGGCAGGTTCGGTCCCTTTCTCTTGGCCGCTTTTGCGGCGTCGAGGGAGTCTTCAGAGGGCGATACCAGGAAGATGACGAAACCGCTGTCGCGCGAGAATCCCGCCAGGCTTCCCCGATCGAATCTGTATTCAGTTTCAACCCTTGTGGAACGAATGACCAGCTCCCCCTCACCATCCTGAGGCTGGATCTGATATGAGATCCACCGGCCGCTGGCGGAGATCTGCTGACTGCGGATACTCTTCCAGCTGTCGTAATCGTCATGGGTGAGAGGCCGCTTCTCACTGCCCGACTGTGCGCCGACACCTGCAGGTATTATCATCATCAATGCAACTGTCGCAGACAGGAAACGAATCAGGATTCCCTGCGGACTTATATTCGATCGGATCATGGAACTACCCTCTGGTTTTTCTGAAGTAAGTAGTCGAAAACATATTATTATCGGCCTTGATTATGCAATAGATTCCTGACTCGGGATACTCAACAAACTGGAGCAGGCAGAATAAAAGCATTAACTTGATGTATCAGTTCGTAACCTGAACCGGGGGGATGGATGCAATGAACAAGGTTATCAAATCGATTCCGTTGCTGATTACAGCGGGATTTCTTCTTTCTGTCTGCAGCGGTCCTCAAGGTTCGAGTTCCGATCCTCAGATCGTGGCCGAAGAACTCAGAGAGCATGTCGAATGGCTGGCATCAGATGCACTGAAAGGGCGCAGAGCTGGAACGAAAGAAGCCAACAGGGCTGCCCACTACCTGGCAAACGAGTTCAAACGCTACGGGCTGGAACCGATGGGAGATGAGGGCGGCTACCTGCAGGCCTTTACATTTACGGCCGGCATAAGTCTCGGATCGGACAATGCGCTGACGGCGGAACAGTCAGGAACTGTTTCAGAGCTGGCTCTCAACAGCCACTGGAGGCCGCTGGCTTTCACCGACGACGGAAGCGGTGAGTTCGAGCTTGTTTTCGCGGGATACGGAATCTCGAATCCTGGTGAAGGGTACGACGACTATGAAGGTCTGGATGTTCGCGGCAAGGCGGTCCTGGTTCTGCCCTACGGCCCCCTTATAGAGGGAGGCGGCATGCGTTATCCCACTTACCATGCCCTCAGGCGCAAGGCTGCTGTCGCAAGGGACAAGGGCGCGGCTGTACTTCTGATCGCTCCCCACCCCGCCCTCGATCCTCTCGACTTCCTGGAACCTCTCCGTTACGACCAGTCTTCTTCGTCGTCGGGGATAATGGCGGCAACCGTAACTGTGGAAGCGGCAAACACACTCCTGGGTGATGGTCCCGACCTCTCAGAGAGACACACAGGTATAGACGCGACCGTCAAACCTGCTTCGGAAGCCACCGGAACCACCGTTACTATCAGCGTGGATGTCGAACCTCTGAAACGAACCGGTTATAACGTGGTGGGTGGTCTTTCGACCGCCGGTGAAAATGCACCCTGGGTCATTTTCGGTGCCCATTACGACCATCTCGGAATGGGAGGAGCGGGATCGCTCAAACCGGGCACCGGGCAGGTGCATAACGGAGCCGACGACAACGCCTCCGGCACTGCCGGCCTCCTCGAGCTTGCCCAGTTGTATGCCCATGAACCAATGACTACCAGGAACCTGCTCTTTGCAGCCTTCACCGCTGAAGAGAACGGATTGCTCGGTTCCGCCTATCTGGCATCGAATCTCCCGGAGGCGGTCGGCAATCCGGAAGCAATGCTGAATATGGATATGATCGGCAGTCTCACCGATAATGCCCTGACCATTTACGGCACCGGAACGAGCCCCTCATGGGATGGAATGGTGGAAGATCTGAACATCAGAGATGAGTTCGGATTCAAGATCACCAGCATGACAGATGGCTTCGGCCCCTCAGATCACTCCTCATTTTATGCAAAGGATATCCCGGTTCTCCATTTCTTCACCGGTACTACCGAAGAGTACCACACTCCCTCAGATGATCCCGAGACACTCAACTATGAGGGTCAAGAACAGATCGTACGGTACATTCAAGCAATTGCAGCCAGCCTGGACGGGCAATCCGAACAGCTGGCCTACCAGCAGGCAGGATCACAGCAGCAGGGCGGTCGCATGGGATTTTCCGTCTATACCGGCGTGACTCCCGACTTTGCATGGGATGGTGAAGGATTCAGGATCACGGCGGCCAGCCCGGGCAGTCCTGCTGCCATGGCCGGAATCGAGGGAGGAGACATCATCCTCCGGATGGGCCAGCGGATCATCCGCAATATCTACGACTACACCTATGCCCTGCAGGATGGATCTCCGGGACAACGCGTGGAGATGGAGATCAGGAGGGGAGATCAGACCTTCACTGTACAGATTGTACTGGGGAATGCACGCGCCAGAGGCCGCTGAGGGATACCGATCCTGATCAGTCCGCGGGCTCTTCGCCGCGCTGTTCCAGTTCCTTCAGAACGTCGAAGTAGTAATGGAAATCGAGACCGCTCTCACGCAGAAGATCCCGGTTCAGCGCGATTTCCCGGGTAGCGTCGACGGCCACCAGCCTTCCCTCCCGCAGGATTGCCAGCCGCTGGCAGGTGGCGATTACAGGGAGGATCGACTGTGACACTATGATAACCGTGGCCTGCAGCTCCTTTATCGTTACGATAAGGTGTTCCACCATGCCGGGACTGAGATTGGAGAATGGCTCGTCAAACGCCACAACTTCCGGTTTCATCGCCAGCACCGTGGCCAGAGCAACTCTCTTTCGCTCGCCATACGAAAGATGGTGTGAGGAGAGGTCCTCAAATCCCGTGAGGTTCATTTCCTCGAGTGCCCCTGCAACGCGCTGCTGCACTTCATCCTGCTTCAATCCCATGTTCAGGGGACCGAAAGCCACATCTTCTTCCACGGTAGGGTTGAACAACTGATCATCCGGATTCTGGAAAACAAGGCCAACCCTCTGCCTGATCTCGGCAACGCTCTCCCTGCTGACTTCGAGTTCACCTATTTTCACCAGACCTTCATCGGGCGTAAGGATACCGTTGAGGTGCAGCATGAGAGTCGATTTGCCTGCTCCCGACGGCCCGATGATGCCGAACCGCTCCCCCGGTTCAACCTTCAGGTCAAGGCTGTTGAGGACTTTCCTGTCATGCTCATACGAGAATGACAGTCCCGAAATTGTGACTCCCGTGCCGTTCAGTCCGCCACTCATACCGCTTTCCAGAACCTCCATATCAGGCAAAAAGCCTTACCGCGGCAAAGAGGAGAGTAAAAGTCGCCAGAAAGATAGAATCGGACCAGCTGAAATCGAAAGCTCTTCTCAAGGGAAACTGACCGTTGAAGCCCCTGGAACACATGGCATCATAGACGACCTGCGACCTGTCCCAGCTTCTCAGAAAAACAGTTGCCGCCTGGTTTCCGTAGGTCCTGAATCGACCGGTGAGAAGTCGACCCGGAGTTCTGCTCATCCTGGCCCGTTTAGTTCTCATCATCTCATCTGAGAGGATGAAAATGTACCTGTAGACAAAGGAGGAGAGTACTCCAAGCAGAGACGGAAGCTTGAGAGAACGCATCCCCTCGATGAGTCGATGGAACTTCTCGGTTGAAGTAAGCAGGGTAAGCAGGATGACCGCTGCAAATGCCTTCAGGGCAATGGAAAGTGAGATCAAAATGGTGTCGCCGGCATCGCTTCCTGATACCAGCATCAGACCGGCAGCCAGGATCACGAATGGCGATACGATCATGCACCTTCTCAGCACATACCTGATCGGTACCCGACTTACGACGACTATAAGAACGATCAGAAGGTAGTAGAAGAGAAAGGCACCCGTCTCTCCCCGCGGTTCCGACACCATCAGAAGGAGAGCAGCGAGGAACGCTATTATCTTGGCTCTCGGATCTCTCCTGTGGATCGGCGAATCGAGCATGCTGTATTTATCGAGGAAAGAGTGTTTCACTATCTGTTATATCATTTCCGGACAGACTTTCCGGCCTGAACCAGATAGAAGATGCCGGCCATGCCGAAAATCAGGCTCAGACCCCAGACCGCCTTCATCCAGAGCGGCAGAGATGCGAATCCCCCACTTCCCGATCTGAGCAATTCCGCTGTGCCGGGCATTGCAGCCTCATTACTGAAGAAAGCTTCTGTCAGAATGAGGGAGGCCTCTTTCCGATGTCCATACCCGTCATCCACGATCATCTTCCATTCGCCTGTAACATCGGGGATGAAGGAGAAAACACCGTTGGCATCGGTATTTCCTCTCTGAAACTCCTCATCCTCACTTTCACCGCCCGGTTTGAACAGAACGCACTCTGCTCCGGCAGCCGGTTCATTTTCAGAATAGGTACATGTCGCCAGTACTGCCGGAGGGCTCATCGAGAACTCAACTTCGATGCCGTGTTTCATAACACCCGTAATAAGAGTGGCAGCCGTAAGCGTGAGAAGAAATCGGGGATCAATCATGAGCAGGGCTCCAGGATTTCAGGTTTTACCCGTCTGAAGAATGCGACGATGGTCATGGTCAGCATGCCTTCAATGATGGCGGCAACAGAGTAGATGGAAACAAGAAATATCGTACCCCTGCCGTAACCGGTGAGCTGGAACTCAATTGCCATCAGGAAAGCAGCCAGCAGAACGCCAAGGAAACCTGCAGCAAACGCCCGGATGCTTTCAGGGACGCCCCCTGCCTTCCAGACCAGCCATCCGGCCATCGCACCGGATCCCATGTTGATAGCGTTCAGACCTACCGTGAGGAGGCCGCCGTGCTGGAAGATGAGCGACTGAAACAGCAGAGCCACGAATACGACCGGAAAGGCACGTATCCCCAGTGCGATACCCGCCAGCCCGAAGAGACTCAGGTGCATGGATGTTCCCGCTATCGGGAAATGGATCAGAGATACAACGAAGAGAGCCGCCGCGAAGAATCCCATTCTGGGGATATCCTCGGCCTCCGTCTTCCGGCTGAATGCATAGAGTACACCCAGCGAGACGGCATCGGCGGCGATACAGACCTCAGTGGCGATTATACCGTCGGCAATATGCATGGTTGAAACCTGTAGATGTTCCGACAGATTCGAAACAGAAAGGAAGTATACATCTTTTCGTTATCAAGCTCGTTCCTTAATCAGTTCCCATCTGGAAACTGCGGATGGGAACTCATTACGGTATGCCACTCAGAATTCCCGCCCCGATTGCCCTCTGCTCCTGCGTGGGAGAGGGTACCGGTTCCACTACATATGCCTGGCGCAGGCCGGCGCCGAGAGGAAAGGCGATCTCTTCCTGCAGCATACCGCGCTGTATGCGCAGGGTGAGGATATCACCTGGCCGGGAGGCCGCGACGATCTCGTTCAGATTACCGACCATGAAGGAACCGTTGGCTGCAATTATCCTGTCGCCCGCCCGGATACCCGCCCTTACCGCTGTTGAATTCTCCTCAATCGTACCCACCAGCAGGGTGCCGATCCCCTCTTCCCTGGCCTCGAAGCCTGTTACTGCAATCTCCTCTGCCACAGGGCGGACGCTCCACCCGCCCAGAGCCAGGATCCTCTCGTAGGGCAGCTCCTCTGTACCCTGGACATAATCTGAAAGGAATTGAGTGAAGACCCAGCCGGTAAGCGCTCCAGCGGCCTGAAGAATCGCTTCCGATCCTTCGTATTCTCTTCCTTCCCTTCCATACCAGACTGTCATGAAGGCGATCAGATCATCGAGTGATCGCTGGTTGGATGTCGCATTCCTCATCTCCAGATCGAGCAGGAGCGCAAGGAGAAATCCCTTGTTGCGGTGGTTGATGCTTCTGAGAGGTGAACGGTACCAGACATCGTCACGGTACCATACCTCCTGAGACGCCGTGGTCACCGATTGCGAAGATCGGGCCTGAGTATTCTGAAGCATGGTGATCTCTGCACCGATACGACCCAGGAAGACGGCCGGAGGCTGCAGACCGCTGCGGCTGAGCAGAAGGGCGGCGTAATAATCGGATACTCCATCCAGAAACCAGAGGCTCTCGGTGACAGAGGGCTGAAGGAATGAAGCGGCTGCCGGCGATCGCATATCCAATCCCCGGAGACCGGTTCCTCCGCTAACCGATTTCGGGCGGATCATCCCGCCCAGCCACGAATGGAGGAAGGCTTCCAGCGTCGTCCTGAGCAGCGTGTCAATTGACTCTGTATTCGAGTAGAAACCCCAGTGCACCGAAGTGGTGGTGGGGTGTCCGACGGCCTCTCTTATGCTGGCATCTGGAAAATGAAGCAGGAAGAGATAGTCTGAAGCGGGTGGAACACCGAAAAGATCAATCGCCTTTGTAATCAGAAGTTCCAGTCTTTCGCTGAAAACGCGCCTGTCGAGCCCGGAGTAATTACCGCTGAGAGCCAGGGTGACATTCATGCCGCGGGTCGTGAAAAAGATATCCTTGTAATCTGAGACTTCAACCGGTGACAGGGTCATTTCGAAGTATGAGGCAGCCCTGAATACGGTCGGATCGAAGGTGGGTTCCAGCGTCGATATAACCCGCCAGGAAGGCGGCATTTCAAATCTGAGGGTCACAGGTTCATCAACTGCATCGGGCAGGTACATCAGGACGGCAGCAGGATTCAGAAATGCGTGATCACTGTTCAGCTGTGCGGCGTAGGGCGAGGGCTCATTCGCATAGACCATATAGCTGACGAGCGCTTCTTCTGCTCCTTCCGTCTTCACGCGCCATCTGCCCAGAGTCACCTGTTTCACCTCGAGGAGAAGACCCTCCCGTGTCTGTGCCGCAACCTCGAATACATTCCTGCCGAATAATCTGATTCGGTAATGAGCCGTCCAGGCGGGCATTACCAGCTCAACATAATCCCTGTTCAATCCAGCCAGATTGACAGTGATCCTGAACTGGTGAGACTGGCGCCGTGAAAGATCGATGTCGTAGAAGATGCTCGTCGGTCCGGTATCCTGCGGAAACTGCGGCAACAATACGTCCGCTCCTTCAACAACCAGGCATCTGTCGGTAACTGCCGAAGCGGCCGCAGGTAGAACCCAGTTCAGAAGCAGAATCGCGATCAAGATCTGATATGCAGAGTGAATTCTCATCATAACACTACTCATAACCAGCGATTGTAGAGTGGGTTCCCCCGGTCGGCAAGCGCAACACTACATATGAGGGAGGTGCCAAACACCGACGCCGGCTCACAATTTCTGCGGGCCGGCGTCGAGTATCATGAAGACCAACCCAGCGTATCGGGAGTGTAGGAGAGATCGCGAGCGGTGAGTGTTCTTTTATCTCACCCGGGTACGTCTTCAATCACTGGAACGCAATCCGATCCGATCGCGTTTACAATCCAGTGCCCTGAATAAAAATCCGATGTAATTTGTCCTCCGCTGCATCCGCACCGGCGGTGTTGCGCCTCCTCGCCTGAGGATAATTATCGACGGTCACTCCCTGTAGAGGTCTGCCATCCCGTTCAGCTGCTCGATCAGTGAGGCTCTGAGATGCTCCGGCTCCAGAATCTCGGCATCCTCGCCATACGAAAGAACTCGCTGAAGCAGCCACCGCGGACTCGATGTTCGATACGACAGCACCAGGGATCCACTCCTGTCCGGTCTGCCTCTGCCCTCCTCCTCCATGACCAGTTGTGCCGCCGGTGAGCAGTAGCGTACAACGATGCGCTCATCCTCTTCCGTCTCCACATAAACTCCCTGAGTAAAATGATCTTCGAGATTGAAATCTTCAGGGATGTCGAAGTGTTCGCCGAGAAGTTCGGCGGAGCGGACATGATCTGCCCGGAAGGTGCGGTACCCTCCCGCTTTCTCGCACAATCCGATCACATACCACTGGCCGTCACTGCAGACCATCCTGTACGGACAGATGGTTCTCTCCGATATCTTGCTGCGGTGTTCTGTAAAATACCGAATACGCGTTTTTCTGTTTTCGTGCACCCCCCTTTCGAGAGTACTGAAGATCTCACCCGAAAGCTCCAGAGGTGGCTCTATTCCTATCTGCCCCTTAAGAGCATCGGCCTGTGCCGCAGAGTCCTCTGCAACCTCCGTTATCAGCCTGTAGGCATGTGCCAGCGCCCTGGTCTCCTTGGCATCGGTGTGTTCGAGCATCATCGATATAGCCGTACGCAGGGCCAGAAGTTCTCCCGGAGTGAAGGAGAGAGGCCTTTTAAAATGCTCCCCCGCCCAGATGTGCACCGTATCATTTTCTATATATGCGTCCATTACTTCGGCCGATCCGAACGGACCGTAGCTGCAGTTTGAGAGGGCCTGCAGATCTCTCAGAAGCTCAGCCGGTTTTGCCTCGAACTCCTCGCACAGTTCCTTTATCGGCACCTCCTGGTGCTGAAGCAGGTATGGGATCATTCCCAGAATTCGGTTCAGACGATCAGCGCTTGCCATCAGCCTGCCTTCACCTCCCCCTCTTTGTATGCCGACATCAGCCTGCGGATGAGCGCCAGCATCTCTCTGCGAAGACGCCTCGGAGCAAGTATCTCGACATCCCCCTGCTGGGCGAGAACCCACCGACAGAAGGCCGGTTCATCCCTCACCTTGATCACCACTTCGTTTTTCCGACCGCTGGGAAATTCGACATCAGGGCGTTCCGACCACCGTGTGCGAGCCTGCTGGTATTTTACCCGCGACATCTTCACTTCTACCGACGTGGGTCGTGAGGTTGAATAATCCCACGGCTCCTGGCCCATATGGGCTTTAAGAGAGAAATCCTTTGGAACTTCATATTCGGGGGATTCTATCTGATCGCGGTTCATCTGCAGCGACTTTATCCGTTCCAGACGGAACTGGCGGAGCTCACCGCGCAGCAGGCACTGTCCGACCATGTACCAGCCCCCATTCTTCTGAACAAGTCCGTAGGGATAGACCTCCCGTTTGGTCACCTCGTCCCTGTGGAGGCTGTAGTAGGTCATCTTCAGCTTCTTCCTGTGAAGCAGAGCCTCATAGATGGTTTCCAGCGTCGCTGAGACATTATACCCGGAGTAGAAGAAAGCCACCCGCCCGTCGGCATCAGAATCGGGAGGAGAATCGAATACCAGTTTCCGAAGTACCGATCTGGCCTCTCTTGCCATCCGGAATCCCTTCATTCCGGCAAGACGTCGCACCGCAATTACCAGCGCCCGGATTTCCTCCTCAGTAAATGCGAACCGTGGAAGGTAGAATCTGGAACGATCGAGTCGATATCCCATCAGCACTTCGCTGTCTATAGGGACCGTGTCGATCGGTATTCCGTGGGCGCGCAATTCCTCCTTGTCCCTCTCGAATTTGCGCAGGATCGATTTCTCATCCACACCACCGACAGGCTGATAACCGGGAACCTTCAAACGGATCTCTTCCCAGGTCACCGGGAATCGATGATTGAGCAGATATGCAATCAGGTTGAGCTGCCGGAGATCTTTATTCGTTTTTTCTGGCATATACTGCTAACCGTTTGTCTCTTCCTCGTTCTCTTCGAGCGATTGTAATATTGCCCAGGCTTTCTCGAGCAGCTTCAGAGCCTCCTCGCGCCTGTTCACCGGAACGAATATCGCGTTGTCATCGATGCGCAAGTTACTCCTGACTTTCATATCCTCACCCGGTATCAGGCAGGGCACTCCATACTCCTCAAAGGTCCTCCTTATCAGGGAAGCCTCCAGAACATTTTTAGCCACATATATCTGGACCAGACTCTCAGCTTCGGGCATACATCGCAGACTACGAGAGGGTTCGTCGCCCCTCAAGCCTGAAATTGGATGCCGCATCGAAAGAAAGTGCTTCCTGTAAAGAGATGCTGCCTCTACTTTTGAACTGACATGTATGAATGTCTCGAATGCAGTTACTGCTACGTACCCTCAGAGGGAGCCATTGCCGGCGGCATAAGTCCGGGCACACCGTTCAGTGATCTTCCGGATAATTTTATCTGCCCGTCCTGCGGTGCGTCCCTCGACAGGTTCGCCCCTCTGATATTCGAGCAGACTGATCCACACCAGGGAGAGCAGAATGGCTAAAGATGACTGGCGTGGCAGCGGGGGGTACAATCTGGATGCCGAACCCGAAGAACTGGAGATAGTAGAAACCGGTTACGGAAAGTACCGGGCCCCGGATGTCAAAGATGAAGAGGACGCACCGGCCAGGGCTCAGAGGGCCCGCCGCAATCTCATATTGACCATCTCTGCAATCGTTATTGTCATCGTTGCTTTCGTAGCACTGCGAAGCGGAAAGATAACTCAGACAGAGACAGAGAGATTGCGGGAAATAACTACTCTGGAGAAGGCAACTTATCTTTTCGCCGACGAGGACACAGTTGCCGTGCGCAATATCCGCCGCAGGTTCGGCCGGCAGGGTGACCTGCTTCCCTTCAACGATGGAATCGTGGTAACCTACCTTTTTCTCGAACACCCAGTCGATATCTGGGTGGGTATCGCAGGATTTCAGGAATCCGCTGGAGAGGCACTGTCGCTGCTTCTCGACTGGACCGATCCCGAAAAGAATCCAGACCGGTGGCGGAGTCAATCGCAGTTCGTGAGACAGGGGATCACCATAACTCAGGCAGTCGGACGCGGGCAGAGGAACTATTTTTATCGGGACAGCAATATGATCGTCTGGATCGTCGCCGATTCGATCGCGGCAACCTTCGCACTGAATGCGGCTCTGAGCACAAACCTTCGAAACTGGATTGCATCAGTCAGACAGGGAGCACCATGACAGACATGACACGTGATGAAATCGTCTCCAATCTCAAGCAGCGGATGGATGTCGACGATACAGCGGGAGCCGCTGTAGATCTGATCGGAAAGAAATACGCATTCATGATCGCCATGGAAGCAGAAGAGGTGAACGGCGATGCGATCAGGAAGCTGCAGTCGGTGCAGGGTAAGAAGGAATTGCGGTTGATGGTCGCCATCCCACCCAATTCCACCATACTGACTCAGGCGCGCAAAAAATTACAGGGTACCGGCATAGGGATCATCGACGGCCGCGGATTCATCATCAAGCCTTTTTCGAACAGTCAATACCGTTCAGTGACACTGGATGCGATGGATACGATCTGATACACGCAGATCGATCCGAAACAATTGAAGAGCCCCCCACCGCAGCTTGCGGTGAGGGGCTCTTTTCATGGTGGAGATAACGGGACTCGAACCCGTAACCTCCGGCATGCGAAGCCGGCGCTCTCCCAGTTGAGCTATATCCCCGTCTGTCTTTCAGTA
>VAPC010876684.1_pt1 | contig 23185 bp, 24 predicted proteins | sample 3395121 | NCBI WGS metagenome assembly VAPC01 (sample SAMN08290434, study PRJNA428436) | hydrothermal vent metagenome | isolation source: Deep-sea hydrothermal vent chimney | place: Indian Ocean: Southwest Indian Ridge | depth 1711 m m
CTTTCGCTGGCAAAATGGGCCCTTCCGCCGTAAGCTCAAACATATTAAACCCGATATCCTCATTGCTTCCAACTACACTCTCCCAGTTTTGACCCGATGGAAATCTATTCTCATCGTGCATGATGTATCGTTTGTCTCTCATCCCGAATGGTACACGACCAGGGAATCTATAAAAAGAAAATATTTCGTCCAGCGAAGTGTGAGAAAAGCCGAGTATGTTGTGGTTGTTTCCAGAACTGTCAAAGGAGAGCTGATGAAGTACCTGGATGTCGAACCCGGGAAGATTAAGGTTGTGTACCATGGTGTTGACGAACGATTTCAAAAAAGCCCGGAAAGTCGGATTGTTGAGTGGAAGCAAAAAAAGGGTTTAGAGAATAAACTCATTGTTGGATATTTAGGCTCAATTTTTAACCGAAGACACATTCCCATTCTAGTAGAATCATTGGAACTCCTGCGGAGGGACCTGCCGGAGTTGGTTCTGTACATAGTCGGAAAGGACTTGACACATCCCCCTCAAGATATGGCCACACTTTTAAAGAAAGATTGGATCATATGGGAAGACAGGCTTGAAAGCGAAGAAGTAATTCTGTTCTTCTCGGCGTTGAATGTCTTTGTTTATATATCAGAGTATGAGGGTTTCGGACTTCCTCCGCTAGAAGCTCTTGCCTGTGGAACCGTGTCAGTGCTTCTGAATAAATCTTCTCTAGGTGAAATTTATCAGGACATGGCATTCCTTTCGGAGGAGCCTGTCGTTGAACAGGTCGTTGAGGCGCTCAAAAATGCCATTCAGGACGAAAAGGCTAGATCCAGAGTTCTAGGAAATTTTGCTCAGAAACGCTCTTTGTTTTCCTGGAAAAACTCTGCGAATGACTTTAAGCGCTTGATAGACAAAATAGGAAGATATCCTCATGCTTGAGCTCTCTGTGATTCTCGTCAGTTTCAATGACAGGATCCACCTTGAACAATGTCTCCGATCACTCTTGGCAGTTCTCCCAGAGAAAAACATGGAGATTGTCGTTGTGGACAACAACTCTTCTGATGGCAGTCCGGATCTTGTTAAGAACCGATTCCCTGATGTCAAGCTTATTCGAAACAAAGAAAATTTTGGATTTGCGAGAGCCTGCAATTTGGGAATCCGTGCATCTGTTGGAGAATTCGTTCTGTTTTTAAACATCGATACGGACGTTTATGTCCAGGCCTTAAACGTTCTCCTTAAAAAAATTCGGGAAAATCCTTCGATTGGCGCCGTTGGGCCCGCACTTCTGTCGGACCAAAAAACCTATCAGGTCTCCTTTGGAAAAAGGATCGATTTTTTTTCTGAATTTATACAAAAGGGATTTTTCAATCTCTATTATGCAAAAAAATTGAAATCTGACAACAAGATCCGGGATGTGGGTTGGCTGAGTGCGGCCTGTATGCTGGCCAGGAGAAAAGCCTTGGAGGAGGTTGGATGTTTCGACGAAAATTATTTTCTCTATTTTGAAGACATTGATTTGTGCTACAAGATGAGACAAGCGGGCTGGACGCTGCGGTTTCTTCCTCAGGAACATATTTTCCATATTGGTGGAACGAGTACATCTATGGTGAAAAATTCTAGCCGTTATCACTACAGAAAAAGCCAGATCTATTTTTACCGGAAACATAACTCCCGGCTTTCCCAAGGCTTGCTGCGGATCTATCTTTGGTTAAATTTCAGCTTTTCTCCCAACCTTGTTCGTGGACGAAACGGGGAGTATATTCGGAGAAAAGATTTTTTGGGTCTGCTCCACAAAGAGAATTGATGACCAAGATAAAAGTTTTAGAAATGATTGATTCGCCTTTCCTGGGTGGTGGTCAGATTAATTTGCTCTCATTAGCTGCGTCCCTCGACAAATCTTTATTTGAAGTCCTTGTCTGTTCAGATGACGGAGGGGCTTTAGTCGAGGCCGTAAAAAATAAAGGGATAAGGCATATTCCCATCTCCATTACAAAAAGAATCAGCCGGAATACGGTAGCTGAAATCGCTGATGTGCTGTCTGAACACAAAATAGATGTGCTTCATACACATGGTGGAGTGGCAGGATTTTACGGACGTTGGGCAGCGCACAAAAACAGGATTCCTGTTATTGTCCACACGCTCCATGGGATCCATTATCTTCACTACAGAAATTTTTTTCTCAAATCAATTTATATTATTCTGGAAAAAAGGTTTTCACGGTTTACAGATGCTGTCATTTATGTCTGTGATTCCGATAAAACCCTTGGCAAAAAATACGGTCTTGTTCCAGAAAGAAAAAGCGCTGTCATCCGGAATGGGATTGACTTTGAAATGCCGGGGCAAAAGCTAGCTGAGGAATTGGACTGGGGAGAAGAACTGGGAATCGATCTCTCGCAGTCGATCGTGGGGACGGTTGCACGGCTTCATCGGCAGAAAGGAATTCCGTATCTTTTAGAAGCCGCCCGACTGCTGTCACAGGAGATTCCAGGGATACAGTTTCTGATCGTAGGAGGAGGGCCATGGAAAGACAGACTAGAAGAGCAGAAAAATCGTTTGGGATTGGAGAAAGTTGTCCATTTTCTCGGTGAAAGAAAAGAAATCCCTCAAATTCTCTCTCTCTTTGATGTTGTCGTTCTCCCCTCTTTATGGGAAGGATTACCTTATTCTTTGCTGGAAGCGGGGGCCTTAGGAAAACCTGTCGTGGCTACGGATGTCGATGGGGTGAAGGAAATCATTACAGATGGAAAAACTGGAATTCTTGTCCCACCAAAAAGTCCAAAGAGACTCGCAGAGGCCTTGCGCCAGCTCATTGAGAATAAAGATTTGGCTCTTCACCTGGGAGCAGCCTTGATGGAAGATCTTCACGAAAGGTACGCCCTCTCGCATATGATCGAGGATGTCCAAAACCTCTATCTTCGGCTCTATCGTGCAAAGATCACTCCCCAATAGATCCCTTATTTATTTAAGGTAGGTGGCAAATTATACCTCTTCCCTGGGGTAGGATTGACAATTATTGACTGTCTACATATAATCAAACCCGATGAAAAATTTAAAAGTTGCCCTCATCCATGACTGGCTGACAGGTCAGCGTGGGGGAGAAAAAGTGCTTGAAGTTCTTTGTGAGATTTTTCCTGAGGCTCCCATCTTTACTCTTTTTCATTTCCCGGGGACTCAAAAAAAATCCATTGAAGAGAGAGAGATTCACACCAGTTTTCTCCAGCGTATGCCGTTCCTGCACAAAAAATACAGGTCCTATCTGCCTATATTTCCGTTGGCTGTTGAACTTTTTGATCTGCAGGATTTTGATATGATCGTTTCCAGCTCTCACTGTGTAGCCAAGGGTGTCATCCCACGTCCTGATGCCCTGCATGTTTGCTATATCCATTCCCCTGTCAGATATGCCTGGAATCAGTATTTTGCCTATTTTTCTCCAAAGAAGCTTGGCTTTTTTTCACGAAAGCTGATCCCATTTTCGATTCACAAGCTAAGGCTTTGGGATGAATCCTCATCGCATAGAGTGGATCACTTTATTGCGAATTCCAAAACTACTGCCCAGAGAGTGCAAAAATACTACAGACGTCAATCGGATGTGATCCATCCGCCTGTAGACTCTGATTTTTTCCGGCCGGATGGAGAGCAAGAGGACTATTTTTTAATAGTCTCCGCGCTTGTGCCGTATAAAAAAATTGACCTGGCCATCCAAACCTTTAACCAGAATGGAAAGGTCCTCAAGATTCTGGGACAGGGGCCTGAATACAAGAGACTCAAGAAGATGTCCGGGACAAACATTCAGTTTCTCGGCTCAACGGATGAGGAAACTCTTCTTAAGGCTTATCAACAGGCAAAAGCACTGATCATGCCGGGAGAAGAGGATTTCGGTATAAACGCCCTAGAGGCTCAGGCCTGCGGAATTCCCGTTGTCAGCTATGCTCGGGGAGGAGCTTTGGAGACTGTTATTTCAGGTGAAACGGGCGTGTTTTTTCCTGATCTGAGTGTGGACAGCCTTTTGGGAGCGCTTGACAAATTAGAGGCCATTACATTTAATAAAAAGGCCATCCGTGCCCATGCGCAGAATTTCTCTCGAGTAATATTTAAAGAAAAGATCAACATGTTTTTACGGCAAAAATGGAATGATTTTGTGAACCAACAATGATTAGAGAAAAAGGAACGCGTCTTATCGGGATTTACTTCCTGAGCGATTTTGTCGGTATCGCCCTGGCCTATTTTTGTTCCTACTTTTTTCGATTCAAGACTTTTATCCCAATCAATCCTGAAAGGGGAATTCCTGAAATAAAGTCATATATTATTATTTTTCCACTTTTTCTATGTCTCCACCTTTTAATATTTTTCATTCAGGGATTTTATAGAACTCGGTTAAAAAGGATCAAGATTGATGATTTCTTTTTTGTGACTATCAATGCCATCTTTACTATCCTGATTATCCAAGCTGTGCTCAGCTATCTCTCCAACTATAGCCAAGGGCTTGCTCCCCTATTTCGCGTGACTTTTAAGATATCTCATGGTTTTCTCGCTATTTATGCTGTTTACTTCATTCTGTTTATCCTGTTCCTCAGGTTCCAGATCTATTTTTTCATGAAAAGACGATTCGCAAAAGGGATGAACCTCCAGAATGTTCTTGTTGTTGGAGCAGGAGAGATGGGGATAGCCGTGACTCAGAAACTCTTGCAGTTAAAAGATTTAGGTTTTGAAGTGAAGGGTTTCTTGGATGACAACATGGACGTTGGAAAAGAAATAAAAATGGGCGGAGGGATAAAAATTCTAGGGCCAGTAAGAGATTTAGAACGTATTCTTGAAAGCGAGCAGATCAGCGATGTTTATGTGGCTCTCGATCTGAATAATTACTCCCAGATATTGGAGACCTTAAAAGTGGTGAACAAATATGCAGTTAATGTCCGGTTGGTTCCGGACCTCTTTCAACTTCTCACTCTGAAGGCCAAACTGGAAGATCTGGATGGATTTCCTGTCATAAGCATCGATGAGTCTCCATTAAGGGGGATGATGCTGTTTTTAAAAAGGGGAATGGATGTCTTTGCATCCGTTGTTCTCTTGATTCTCCTCTCACCGATTTTTTTCATTGTAGGGATTTTGATCAAACTGACATCAAAAGGACCGGTGTTCTATCACCAGGAGCGGATGGGTGTGGATGGAAATAAATTTGTGATGCATAAATTCAGGACGATGGTCAGTGATGCCGAGGCGCAGAGCGGCCCTGTGATGTGTGCACCGGATGATCCAAGGATCACCAAGATCGGCCGGAGATTAAGAAGATTCAGTATTGATGAATTTCCTCAGCTCTTAAATGTTCTCAGGGGGGAAATGAGTCTTGTCGGACCTCGCCCGGAGAGACCTGTGTTTGTGGAAGAATTTCGGGAAAAAATCCCGAAATATATGCTTCGGCACAAGGTTAAATCCGGAGTTACCGGATGGGCTCAGGTTCATGGATTGCGTCAAGATACTCCCATCGATAAAAGGCTTGAATATGATTTTTACTATATTCAAAACTGGTCTTTTGCTCTGGATTTGAAGATTCTTTGGAAGACACTGCGAAAGGGATTTCTAGATAAAAGTGTCTAACCTAATATTCATAAAACTGCCGACACTAGTCATTACGAGGAGCCTTGCGACGTGGCAATCTCATGTCTCTGCGGAAGCACTATTAGGTCACCACACTCTCTGCGATCGTTCGTGATGAACTTCATGTGCCGATGCCTCGCATCTGCAGCAACCTCGGCCCGTGAATAATCCAGGTTAATATCAAATGTCAACAGTTTTTTGAATTATCAAGGTAAAATCGTTAAAAAAGCACTTGAATCCTTGAACCCTAGAATCCTCTAACCCTTATTTTCTTAAACTGGCGGTATCCGCGAATGCCAATGAATGTGTAGTGTGCGGCAGAAAGGAGGGACAAGACCATAGTGAGTAAATAGAATGGTTCAAAATAGGAGGGGGCTTTTCCGAGCGAATTGTAAAGGAGCACAAGGGTCAAGAGACTCATTTCCACAACAGTACTAATCTTTCCTATTGTGGAGGGTTTGACCTCAGTTTTTTTTGTCAACCTGATGAAAGTCAATGCTCCTGAAACTATATAGATGTCTCTGATGATAACGACAGCCACTAACCAAACAGGGATGGTGTTTGGGGTGCTGACTGCTGGAATGGAAAGGAAAATAAATGTGGAGGCCATAAGCAGTTTATCGGCTGCAGGATCCAGGAATGTTCCGAGTTTTGTTTTCTGCTGCCAGACTCGAGCCGCGATTCCATCCAGTAGATCTGTCGTAACCGCGAGGAGGAAGACGAAAAAAGCCAGAGTGATTTTATGCTGCAGCATCAAGGTTATAAAAACGGGGATGAGGAAAATTCTTAGCAAACTGAGAATGTTTGCTGCCGTGAATAAGTTATTTTTTGTTTCTTTGACCATGCTGAAAAAAATGGATCTGGTTTTCTATTTGATTAGGGCCAGGATGATATCAAATAGGTGAATGGTTTCTCTTCCTGTGATAGTGGAGTCCGGCTTGAATGTTTTATTCGAAAAGAGGCTCATTATATCATACGAAATGATGGTGAGAATTGGCTGGTAATAAAAGTTGGAAGGAGTGACATCTGTAATCTGGATTCTGTTGAGGGGGATCTGCTGAATGAAGTTATATCCTTTTTCATCTAGGTACATGATGAGGCGCACAAGAATTTCTGCCAATTCTGCGCGGTTCAGGATTTTTTTTGGCTGGAATTCATGATTGGCGTAGACATCAATGAGACCAAGGGTTGTCATCTTGAGTATGAATTTAGCTGCCCAGGATGTGGCGATATCGACAATAATATTAGGCTGTTGTGTTGGATCTTCTATAATGTCTTTGAATTTCACTCCAAGCACTGCGGCAACGTCTTCTTTGGTCACAGCCTCAGAGGTGGGAATGTTGTCGTACTGGCTTGGAAGCTCAAAAATTCCCAATCTGCTCTTGATGATTTCCAGGCGCTCCTTTATCTGGGGATTGTCCGGTTCACGGAGACTTAATTTTTCATAAATCTTTAGACTTTTTTTATGGTCTTGGATTGTAAAAAGAATATCCCCGTACAGTTTAAGGATTTCACTGTTTTCCGGGTCATATGTGCTTGCGGCTTTGAGATGGACGAGAGCGCTTTGATAATTGTTTTCTTTGTTGTAGATGCCTGCGAGTGAAAAATGTGCATCGACCGACGTAGGAGAATAGAAGAGCGCCTTGAGGTAAGAGGCTTTGCCTTTTTCCGTCTCTCCTGCAGAGACGAATGCTCTGGCTTCCTGAAGGGCCGTGGTGGTTTTTTGGGATTTGAAAGCCGTGTACCTGGATTTTGCCCAGGGATGTTCTGGATCCAGTTTGATGATGTTTCTGAATTCCGTGAAGGCAGAATCTTCACGTCCTGTTTCTTGATAAATTTGGGCCAATCCGACACGAATGAGGACCAAATCCGGATAGTACAGAAGAGCGGCTTTGAAGAATTCCTCTGCTTTTTGGATGTCATTCAATAAGTAAAGAGCATAACCCAGTCCGGCGAGGTAGAGTGGGCTTTCCTGACCCAATTTTATGAGGGCTTTTTTTGCTCTCTCTCCATCGCCCCGCACTAAATTTGTCCAGGCTTCTTCTGTGAGAATCCGTTCCTCCAGTGACATCTTCGCGATAACGGACTCAGGGAAACGCTCTACATAAAGTGTAGGTGAAGGAGGACTGTAAGTCGTGCAGGACCAGCACAGACAGACAAGGATAACACATGCCGTGATTCCTTTCTTTACCAATTAGGATCTCCTCGTTTGATGTAGGGAAGAAAATTGAGCATTGAATTTGGATTTGCCATTATTTTCAATTCGTAAAATTCTCTATTTTCTCTTCTTTTTAACACAATTGACCATTTAGGGAAAGATTGAACTATATTTTTGTTTTCTTTTGGGATTTCCAAATAGAAGAGCTTGAGTTTTTTGAAGAGGAGAAACCGCAGCTTTTCCATCAGTTCAGAGATCCCATCTCCGGTCTTCGCGGAGATGTAGATGTTCTTTCTCCCGGTTTCAACATTTTTGCCGAGAAGTTCTGTGGAGTTGGGCAAAAGATCGACTTTGTTAAAAATTTTGAGGATGGGGACATCAAGAATCCCAAGATCGATCAGGATCTTTTCTACGGTTTCGATTTGGTTCTGGCAAAAAGGAGAGCTGGTGTCAATGACATGACAGATGCAATCTGCTTTTTTGACTTCTTCAAGAGTGGCTTTAAATGCAGTAATGAGCTCATGAGGGAGTTTTTTAATGAGACCGACCGTATCACTCAGAAAAAAATAAAGTCCATCTGGGTAGGGGACGCGCCGAATGACAGGATCCAGAGTAGAAAAAAGTTGGGGAGAAGTGGTCTTTGTCTCTTGAGAGAGGAGGTTGAAGAGAGTCGATTTTCCTGCATTGGTGTATCCGACAAGGGAGACGACTGGAATAGGAATTTTATTCCGGCTTTTTCGCTGGTTGTGTCGTCTTTTTTGAATTTTTTTTATGTCCAGTTTGATCTTTGAGATGCGATCTTTAATTCTCCGTCTATCTTCTTCGAGTTTTTTTTCACCCGGACCCCGTGTTCCTATTCCTCCACCAAGACGAGACATGGCCAGGCCTTTACCGAGCAGTCGAGGAAGCAGATAGTTAAGTTGAGCCAGCTCGACCTGGAGTTTTCCTTCATTGCTTTGGGCTCTCTGGGCGAAAATATCGAGTATAAGCTGGGTGCGGTCTAAAACTTTACACTGAAATTCGTCTTCCAGGCTGCGTTGCTGGATGGGAGTTAGGTTTTGGTCAAAAATAAGAAGGTTTGCCTTGAGTTTTTCTTTGAGGATGAGGAGCTCTTCGACCTTTCCCTTGCCAATAAGAAACTTTGGACTGACGACGGCTTTAAATTGAAAAACTTCATGGATGATTTCGGTGCCTGCGGTTAGGGCCAGTCCCTTCAATTCTCGCATAGATTCCTTGGCCTCGAATTTGTCTTTTTTGTCGGTTCCCAGAAAAATGAGAATGGCTTTTTCTATCATCAATCCAAAAATTCTTTTGTGCGCTTTTCTAGAGACTCGAATTCCTCCGGATTGAACCACTCGATTCCCTCCATTTTACGGAACCATGTCATCTGTCTTTTGGCATAATGGCGTGTGTCTCGCTTGGTGAGTATCACGGTCTCTTCCAGCGTAATTTCATTCCTTAAATGTTTCAGGACATGTTTATAACCGAGAGCCCGGAATGGAGGGCTCCATTCTTTCACTCCGTTTTCGAGGAGGTTTTTCACTTCGTTAACAAGTCCTCTAGTGAATATTTTATCCACTCTTTTTTCGATATTTGTGTATAAAATCTGTCTGTCGATCTTGAGCCCAATTTTTAGGATATGGAAATCAGCGACAAAAGAACGAGTTTGAGCAAAATGTTCTGTGAGAGATATGTTTGTCGTTTCAAAAACTTCTAGAGCACGAATAATTCGATATTTGTCATTTGACCCGATTTTTTCTGCGTACTGGGGATCAATAGTTTTCAATCTTTCGCCCAAGTTCTTGAATCCATTTGCTTTGGCCTCTTCTTCTAAACGTTTTCGTATATTCGGATCACTTTTGCCTTCAGGGAAAAGTCCATCAAGGAGAGCTTTCAAATAAAGCCCTGTACCTCCAGTAATGATGGGGAGTTTTTTTTTTTTGTGAATATTCCCGACAGCTTCGAGAGCTAATTGGATGAAATCTGCCGCGTTAAACTGTGCAGAAGGAGATATAATATCCAGAAGATGATGTGGAATATTTCCTCTTTGAGCCAGAGTCATTTTATCGGTCCCAATATCAAATCCTTTGTAAACCTGCATGGAATCACAGTTGATGATTTCTCCAAAAAAAATTCTGGCGATTTTAATGGCCGTTGTGCTTTTTCCTACACAGGTAGGGCCGAGGATGACAAGAAGGTTTTTTCTTTTAGGTTCCAATTTTCACCAGAAGTAAAAGGACACAAAGTGTAATAAAGAGAAGCATGGCCAGTATTTGTTTTTTTTTTAGATATTTCATTTTTCGATTTTTTTGAGGTTTTGAACAAGAATGGCTTCGTGTTCATCTCCAAGAGTTTTTTTTACGGCCAGGACTTCAGAAACGATGATTTCGTTCAGTCCGATCAGCAAAGTCTGTTTTGTTCCCTGGCTTGAGAAGTTGAATTTTGCTTTGAGTACGGAATTTGTATCGATGTTTCCGTCGGGCTGCAGTTTGACGCTTTGGAATAGAGGGGACAGCCTTGACTTAGCCTCTTCTAGGGTTTTTTCCAAAATGTTCATGGCAACAGGCCCGAGTTCTTTTGTAATGTATTTAAAAGCAAAAATCCACTTTTGATTGAATGATGTCAAGATTGAATCGAGTTCAGCCTGGGAAAAATCAGACAGAGTGTGTTTTGCTTTTTTTTCTTGGGAAAAAGCGAATATCCCCAGACTCAGGAAGGTAAAAATGACCTTTTGAGTTTCCGCTTTGCTTATTTCCGCGTGTTTGTAGACAGATTTTAAATTGTGTTGGTTGGAGAGCAGATGCAGAAGATATTCTTCATGAGGTTGGAATGGGATCTGTGATAGGTGTTGAGGGAAAAGGACTTGAGCGTCAATATTTTCTTCGGGAAGCTGAGACGCAATGAAATCAAAATTTGTCATCTGTCGGGTGCCCTGAAGAATCACATCAAGGGTCCGGATCCGGCACCAAATCCGTGGTTTATCTGGTTTATTGTCCGGTTGAAATAGGAATTCGGCTTTCTCCCTGTCGAAAAAAGGAAAAATATCTGACAAGGAATAGTCCTGCATCAACCTCCATAGTTGTGGAACGCCTAAAATATCCATTTGGATACAGGTTTTAATGAGGGACATGTGTTCTTGCTTGGCATGAGTGAGAATATTCTCAAGAGAGGAAGTTTCGATGATATTCTTTTTAGTAAGAGCTGTAAAAAATATTTTTTCGTTGAAAGTATTCGAGGTTATAGCTATATTGCCCTCATCAAAGAAGAGAATTTTTTCATTTTTTCCTTGTTTAAGGGATAGCCTTCCATTTTTCCTAAAATTCCAGAGATAAAACAGAAGAAACGAGAGGGGTCGCTCCCCCAGATTTCCGAATGTGACTCTATTGTCCATTTGACTATATATTAGGAAAAAAGCGCTGGACTAGCAAGACACAGTTAGCATTCCCATTTCTGTGATTTCTAATGAGGATGCTATTTTTGCGCAGTGATCTTCAATTAAGTCAGATGGACGTCGTGTCTCTCCGTGTCTACTCAAATTTTTAATGTGGTGGAGGGAGAACACCCGTGAGGATCACGGGTCTGACTTCTATCTCATGAAGCTGGCAAAAAGTAATCCCATAGCAATATAGAGAAGAGTTTTAAGAGCCCAGAAACCATATGAAATGAATAATGCTTTTTTGACCTCGACATTAAAAATGTAGGAAAGGGCATAGCTAAATATTCCAAACATCCAGAGTTGGAAAATGTCAATTTGAGTGAGGATGATGAATGCTGGGGAAGTGACCTCGAGATGGGGAAAGAAAAGGGCCAGTCCGGTGGATGTCTCCAGAATAGATTTTTTTGGCAGAATGAGCAAAAGGCGAACGGCATTTCCTAAAATCTTGTCGATGAAATTGGCATAGAGGAATCCGGAAAAAACTTGAATATATTTCCCTTCGGCAGATATTAAACGTCCCATGCCGAACATAATCAGGCATGAAATTAAAATACCTATAGCCAACGAGAGAGGGGCTACAACAAAGGCTGGAAATAGAGTTCCGGTTGGAGACGGAATTTTTTTAAGTCTCTCTAGATTTTCGTTGTATCGGTCCTCTCCGAGGGTCTCTTTTAATTTGATATTGTCTTCAAAGATCTTGATGTTGTCTTTTTGAGCGAAAGGAGCTGTGATGTAGGCGAATAGAGCCCAAGCAATAAGGATGATGATGAGGGCTTCTTTCCAACGAGGTTTTTCAGATACTGCCTTGAATGTTTGTTTTGGATTTAAAAATATACCTAAAAATGCATTTAAAAAGTTCATGCCCTATTTTCCTGTCCTTTCTTCTTTCTCAATTTTCCCGTCTCTAGTGTACAAGATACGCTGGGCCTGATGGGCAATGTCTCCATCATGTGTCACCATGATGATGGTATTACCCTGTGCATGGATTTTGTGAAAGAGCTTGAGGATTTCCTGGCCAGTTTTGGAATCCAGATTCCCTGTCGGTTCGTCCGCAAGAAGAAGAGACGGTTCATTCACCAGGGCACGGGCGATGGCCACGCGCTGTCTCTCCCCACCTGAAAGCTCTGAGGGCCGATGGTCCATCCTGTGGTCCATCTCAACCATTTTTAAAGCTTTATAAACCTTTTTTTCACGCTCATCTCGACTCGCTCCTTTGTAGATGAGGGGGAGTTCCACGTTATGATAGGCCGTTGCACGAGCAAGAAGGTTGAACACCTGGAAGATAAAACCGATTTCTTGATTTCGGATATATGCGAGCTCATTCTCGCTCAGTGTACTAACCTGCTTTTCATTGAGGAAGTAATCTCCTTCTGTTGGCGTGTCCAGACAGCCTAGAAGATTCATGAGTGTGGATTTGCCTGAACCCGAAGGTCCCATGATCGCCACAAATTCATTTTGGGAGATTGTAAATGTGACCCCACAGAGAGCACTGACCTTCTGCTTATCCATCTGGTAGATTTTCCAGAGATTTTCAACACGGATGAGAATATTGTTCTGGCTGTTCACTTGTCTTTTTCTTTGGTTTTGTCGGTCTTGATCAGCTTGTCGTCTTTAAGCTCGCGCAGGGCGCTGTATGGGCCCACAACAATGTCCTGATCTTCCACGAGGCCGGATGCGATCTCAATTTTCAACTCTCCCATGATTCCTTTCTGAACGGGTTGGAATTTCACACGATCGTTTTCTACCGTGTAAACTCCCTCTTGCTGACTCTCTTCTTGCTGCTGATCGGTGTCCGAGTCCCTTTCCTTTAGCACTAAAGCGGAGATAGGGATGGCCAAAACGTTCTTTTTCCTTGCTGTGATGATGTCTGCGGAAGCAGACAAGCCCGGCTTGAGATTGGCTGGTGGATTTTCGAGTGTGATGACAACTTTAAAATCCCTTGATTCTTGTGATGCCGAGTTTCTTTGTAGGGCAGAACTGCCGATCTCTGTCACTTTCCCTTTTATTACAGTGTCGGGGAAAGCATCCACTCTGACCTCTGCCTCTTGATCGAGTTCTACACCGACGACATCTGTTTCATCTACGTCCACTTCCACTTCCATTACGGACAGGTCGGCGATCGTCATGAGCACCGTTCCTGGATTATTCATGGTCCCCACTAGTGCGATTTCTCCCTCTTCCACACGCAAACTTGTGATGATCCCGTCGATGGGTGAATAGAAGACAGTCTTCTGTAAGTTATCTAAAGTGCTCGCAAGAGAGGCTTCTGCCTGCTTGATTTGAAAAAGGATTGCGTCATGATATGCTTTGGAGATATCATATTGGGCCTGGGAGGATTCCAGCTGTTCACTGGAAATGAGCTTTTCATCGTAGAGTTTTTTTTGCCGTTCGTGATATTTTTCGTCTCTTTTCAAGACGGCTTCCAAACGTATGAGGTCGGCCTTCAAAGATTGAATCCGGGCGCGATCTCTGTCCGCGTTGGCTTCGAACTGAGTGGATTCGAGTTTGAGTAGAAAATCATTATTCTTTACACTCTGTCCTTCAACCACTCCAATTTTTTCGATCCTTCCGGGAATATGGGCACTGATGTTGACATTTTTTTTAGGTTTGACTTCACCGGAAGCAGAGATAATGCTCGTTAAATTTTCTTTTTTTACCTTTTCTACAGAGACCTTGATTGCCTTTTCTCTTTGGGCCTGCATGTTAAAAATGATGATGAGAGCGATTATGATAATAACGCCCGCGATGAGAATAGGTTTTTTCCGCCTCCGCAAAAAACTTTTATCGGTATTCATATTTTCTTTCCTTATTGAACTATCATATTATACTACGATTTAAAAGACAAAAAGTTTGAGTTAGAGCACATTACCAAATCGCATCTATTCTTAGAGTCGAATCCGTGATCCTCCTGGGTGTTCTGCCTCTATCACATAGGAATGTGGATGGAGACAGACAGATCTCTGAATAAAATCACGGAAATAGAGAGGCTTCGATCTATGAGTTGCCTGGGGGAGGAAGAGTTGGTAAACTGGGGGAGTTATGGACATGGAGATGTACCTGAAGGTGGCAAAAGATGCTGCTTTTCAAGCTGGAAAGATGCTAAAACAACACAGTTTTTCTCCTCCAAAAATTCATTATAAAGGGGCGGTTGACCTTGTGACCGATTTCGATAATCGAGCTCAGGATATGATTTTCAAAAGCCTCTCAAATCATTTCCCCAAGCACGATTTTCTTGCGGAAGAAAATTTGTCTGAGGAAAAGGGCTCCGATTTTTGCTGGATTATCGATCCTATCGATGGGACAACAAATTATGCTCATAATTTTCCGGTTTTCTGTGTCTCGATTGCTATGGCCTTTGAAAATGAAATAAAGCTCGGCGTGATATATGACCCCATGAGGGAAGAAATGTTTACGGCTATTAAGGACAACGGCGCTGTCCTCAATAATAAGCGGATACATGTGTCTTCCGTAGGAGAGTTGGATAAGAGCCTCCTGGCTACTGGATTTCCCTATGATCTGCGGGAAAGCCGCGTGAATAATTTCGATAATTTTTTAAATTTTGCCACGCGCGTGCAGGGGATTCGTCGAGGAGGATCGGCGGCATTAGATCTGTGTTATGTGGCCTGTGGACGCTTTGACGGTTTTTGGGAATTAAAGCTTCAGCCTTGGGATGTGGCTGCAGGGAGAGTGATTGTCCTAGAGGCCGGTGGTCGTGTTTCTGATTTTCAAAATTCCGAATCCGGTCTGTCCGCAGAAGAAACTCTGGCAACAAATGGTCTCATTCATGAACAGATGGTTAATATTTTAAAAATGAGTTCTTGACCTCTCGATCCCTTGACTCCTTGACCCCTTTCTTTATTCTTAAGATGATTCTATAATGTTAAAAAAGGCCATATAGAGGAAGAGAGAATGAGCGATAGAATTCAGTGGAGTCGAAAAATGACCGGCATAAAGTTTGTCCTCATTGTAATGGCTTTCTGGATTTGCCTGTCCTCGATGGATTGGAACCTTTTTTCTCAGGATGTGCAAGAGAAACAGGAAACGGAGGAATATCAGGAAATCCAGGCACTTCCCGAGGACACATCGCCACTTTTGGCCCCCAGGCAGGCGGTACGTCTATCTGTGTTTAGCAACGAAAGCTGGACGGATACAGGATACAGGGTATTGGCGGGCCAGGAAATTCAGTTCCAAACTTCGGGTGTCATTTCACTTCAAAAATATAATCCCATTGCCTTTCCTTGCGGTCCTGACGGGCTGCCCATTCCAACCGTTCAACAAGCTTTCCATGATGAAAATATTGGAGCCCTTATCGGAAAAGTCGTGCTGCTGGTGGCTATCGAAGTCGATGAGGAAACCGGAGAAGAAACACGGTTTGAAGAAGAGATGCTTTTTTATATCGGTGCCCGAAATAAGGTTACCATGCCCCTCAGCGGGCATCTCTATCTCGGAATCAATGAACTGATTGTTGTCGATAATGTAGGGATCTTCAATACTCTCTTTTTTTTGGATATAGGCTTGTAGAGCCTATTCGGGATTCTGAATATCCTCTTTATTTGCCTCTGTAAGAAATTTTTCCAAAAACTGGGTGGAGAATTTTCCATTTTGGAAATCCGCGTTGGCAAGAATTTTAAGATGGAGAGATATGTTTGACTTAATGCCTCCAATGGAGGTCGATTCCAGAGCTGTCTGCATTTTCTGGATTGTCTCATCCCGTTTTGAGGCATGAACGATGATTTTAGCCAAAAGAGAATCATAATCAGGAGGTATCTCCCAACCTCTGTATGCTACCGAATCCACGCGAACTCCCTGCCCCCCGGGGAGAATAAGAAAATTAATTTTTCCAGGAGAGGGGATAAAGGTTTCGGCATCCTCTGCGTTGATCCGGCATTCCATGCTGTGTCCTCTAGGCTTCATCTCTGACGGTAAGATCAGTTTTTCCCCAGCAGCTATCTTGATTTGTTCTTTAATCAGATCGATACCATAGACCATCTCAGTGATAGGGTGCTCGACCTGGACTCTGGCATTGGCTTCCATAAAATAGAATTTTTTACGTTCATCGACGAGAAATTCAAATGTGCCAAGGCTTTGGTAACCGATTGCTTTTGTGGCATCCTGTGCAGCTTTTATCATTTTCTTTCGAGTCTTCTCGTCGATAAATGGAGAGGGAGTTTCCTCGATCAGTTTTTGATGTTTTCTCTGGATGGAACATTCTCGTTCTGCAAATGCGAAAACATTCCCGTGGTGGTCTCCGATCACTTGGATTTCGATGTGCCTGGAAGCTTGGATGAACTTTTCCAGGTAGAGAGAGGGATTTCCAAATGCCGCCCTGGCTTCGTTTTGAGCAATGGGGAATTGTTTATCGAGATCTGCTGCTGAATGAGCAATCCTCATACCTTTTCCGCCTCCGCCTGCCACTGCCTTAAGGATGATAGGATACCCGATTTTTCTGACGACTTTTTTTGCTTCAAGGAGATCTTCGATGATGGTATCACTTCCCGGAATGATGGGAAGTCTAGCTTTTTTCATCTCCTGTCTTGCCCGGCTTTTATCGCCCATAAGCTTGATGATCGAAGAGGGTGGGCCGATAAATGTGATACCAGAATTCTCACAAATCTCGGGAAACCTAGGATTTTCAGCTAAAAAACCGTATCCGGGATGGATGGCATCCGCTTGAGTGATTTCAACGGCACTCATGATACGGGGAATGCTCAGATAACTTTCCGATGCTTTCCTTGGCCCTATACAAACTTTCTCATCTGCGACTTTGGCATGTAGGGATTCTCTGTCGGGTTCGGAAAATACAGCGACGGTTTTGATGCCGAGTTCTTTGGCCGATCGTATGATCCGCAGAGCGATTTCTCCACGGTTGGCGATTAATATTTTTGAGAACATGAAAAATTTATTGGAGTTTGATGGCAAACAATCTTTGTCCGTATTCAATAGGCTTTCCGTTTTCCACCAAGATCTCGTCGATTATTCCATCTACATCAGATTCTATTTCATTCATCAGTTTCATGGCTTCAATGATGCATAACGTTTGGTTTTTCTTTACGCCCTCTCCGATTTCGATATAGGCTGGTGAAGATGGATCGGGAGAACGAAAGAAGGTCCCGACCATGGGAGAAAAAATGAAGTGTCTGCTGTCCTTCTCTGCCGCTTGACCTGAAGTTTGAGCGCTGGAGCCACCTTTTTCCGGAGAAGTAATAATTTGTTGAACGAGATCTGATGGAGAAGCCTGCTGTTGGTTCTTACAAAATTTTATTTTGAATCCTTCGATTTCCAGCTCAAACTGAGACAGGTCTTTTTCTTCCATAAAGTCGATGAGTTTCTTAATTTCCTTATAATCTATTTTGTCTTTCATTGTGTTTCTGAAGGCGAGAGTTTTTCTGTTTTTTTTAAAAAGAAAGTAAATATACATTAAACGCTGCTTCTGTAAATGTCAAGGTGTTCCTCCTTAGCCATGAAACTGATATAATACTTAAAAGGACAAAAAACATGTTTGATCAATTATCCGACCGCATGCAGAAGCTCACGAAGTACCTTCGCGGCGAAGTGAAAATCACAGAAAAAAGCATGGCAGAAGCCCTGCGTATGCTTCGACTGGCTTTTCTGGAGGCGGATGTTAATTATCGTGTCGTCAAGGATTTTGAAGCCAAAATCAAGGAAAAAGCTTTTGAAAAAAAAGTTTTACAAAGCCTGTCTCCTGCCCAGCAGGTGATAAAAATTGTCAGGGATGACCTCACTGAGATTTTGGGGAAGGACACCAAAAAGCTCGAATTTTCGAGCCAGCCTCCAACAATATTCATGCTGGTAGGACTCCAGGGCTCCGGGAAAACGACAACGTGTGGAAAACTAGCAAAATGGGTTCAAGCACTCAAAAAAAATCCTCTTCTCGTCTCTTTTGACCTGAAGCGGCCTGCCGCCCAAGATCAGCTGAAGATGATTTCTGCAAAACTCAGCATTCCTTTTTACGAGCTGTCGAAAAATCAGATGGCTTCTCCAAAAAAGGCCCTCAAAGATGTGGTTCAACATGCAAAAAGCCATGGTTTTGATCCCCTTGTTGTGGATACAGCGGGGAGACTTCATGTTGACGAGGAACTCATGGAGGAGCTCAGGTTGGCAAGGAAGTCACTCAATCCGACCGAAGTCATTTATGTCGGCGATTCTATGACAGGGCAAGATGCTGTCAAAAGTGCCCGATTGTTCGATGAAAAAATTGGCCTGGAATCCATTATCCTGACTAAGCTAGATGGTGATGCCCGTGGAGGAGCGGCTTTGTCTATCGTTTCGGTCACCGGTAAGCCCATAAAATTTGTGGGTACAGGGGAAAAGTTCGACCAGTTTGAAACGTTTCATCCAGACCGTATGGCTTCCCGCATCCTTGGTTTAGGAGATATCTTGGGTTTGATAGAGAAGGCTGAACAGGATGCGGATATAAAAGAGGCCGAATTGCTGACCAAAAAAATGATCAAGGAGGATTTCACTCTAGAAGATTTTAAAAAGCAGCTCGAGCAGCTCCGGAAAATGGGTTCCCTGTCTCAGTTTATGGGAATGCTGCCCAAAGGTGGCCAATTTAAGAATATTTCGAAGATGAACATCGATGACAAAAAAATGATCTATTTTGAAGCCATCATCAATTCGATGACCTTGAAGGAGAGATTGAATCCAAAAATCATACAAGGAAGCCGAAGGTCTAGGATCGCAAGAGGGAGTGGACGATCTGTCTCAGAAGTCAATCAACTCCTGAAGCAGTTCTTTGAAATGAAAAAAATGATGAAGAAGTCCAGCTTCCAGAAACTCCTCTCTTCTTTCCCCGGTGCATGACTCCATCATGTTGAAATCAGTTGACTTATGAGAGAAAGTTGGTTATGATCGCAGTTCGTCCTTAAATTTCTATAAGAGAGCAGGTAATGATAGCGTTAAGACTAATGAGACTGGGTGCAAAAAAAAGGCCTTTCTATCGTATTGTGGCCATTGATTCTAGAAAACCACGAGAAAGCAAGACTAAAGATATCATTGGATATTATGACCCCTTAAAAGAACCCCCGGACATCAAAGTTGATCTGGAAAAAGCAAAATATTGGATCGACAGGGGTGCTCAGGCTTCTAAAACAGTTCAATCCCTTCTGAATAAAGCTTCCAAATCAGAAAATTTACCAATTAACAAAACATAAGGAGGTTACAGTGAAGGAACTCGTTGAAATGATTGCCAAAGCATTAGTGGACAATCCTGACAAGGTACATGTTTCCCAATTGGAAGGAGAGCAGACTTCAATTTTGGAACTCACTGTTGATCCCGAAGATTTGGGTAAAGTGATCGGGAAGCAGGGAAGAACGGCTCGCGCAATCAGGGTCATTCTTGGAGCCTCGGGCATGAAGCTCAAAAGAAGGTTTAATCTCGAGATTATTGAAAAAGGATAATTTGCTAACTATTGGAAAAGTTTTAAAAACCCAGGGGAAGAGAGGCGAACTAAAAGTCCTGCTTCATACCGAAGCATCAGAAAAGCCTTTTTTTTTCAAGGATATTTTTTAACAAAAAAGGGCTTTCAAAAGAATTCCAGATTGAGGCTTTTCGGTTCCAAAAAACCTTTGCAATTATAAAACTCAAGGGAATTGATACGATCTCGCAGGCCTTCGAGTTTGTGGGAGAAGATATTCTTTCTCCTGTTGAGGATTTATCTCTGTTAGAAAAAGGTGAATTTCGTTTTCACCAAATAGAAGGTTGTGCCGTTGTCACTAAGAGTGGTGAGCAAATTGGCTTGGTCCACGATGTGATGCCGGGTTCTGAAAATGATTTATTGGTCGTCCAAGTACGAGAGGGGCGGGAAATTTTAATACCGCTGTCTCAGACAATCTGTCTTAAGATTGACTTGGAAAAAAAGACCATAATCATAGATCCTCCAGAGGGTCTTTTAGATTTAGATGAGATTTGATATAATTACCATCTTTCCCGAAATGTTTGGGAATGTTTTTTCTGTTGGGGTGCTAAAGAAAGCCCTGGACAGAGATTTGATTGAGGTTCGTATCCACAATCTGAGAGATTTTGCCTCTGATAAACATAAACAGGTTGACGACAGACCTTTCGGAGGCAAACCTGGGATGGTATTGAAGCCCGAGCCAATATTCGCAGCAGTCGAGGACATCCGTGAAGATGAGAATACTCCGGTTTATCTTCTCTCTCCTCAAGGGAGGACGTTTAATTCTTCTTTTGCAGAAGAATTGACGGCCTATGCGCAAATCATTATTATTTGCGGTCGTTATGAGGGAGTCGATGAACGGGTTGTTGAATATCTAGTGACAGATGAAATATCGATCGGCGATTACGTCCTCACAGGAGGAGAACCGGCGGCAGTTGTCCTTGTTGATGCGGTGTCAAGATTTGTTCCAGGTGTGGTTGGGAAGATGGAATCTGTTCAGGCGGATTCGTTTTTTGAGGGAGTCTTGGATTTCCCTCAATATACGAGGCCTCGGAATTTTCGAGGAATGAAAGTTCCCGGAGTGCTGTTTTCAGGAGATCATAAAAAGATCGAGGACTGGAGAAAAAAAAAGTCTTTAGAAAAGACCAGGTTAAAACGTCCTGATCTTTTGGGCCGTAAAAAAAATTGATAACGAGGAAAAACCAATGGACAAAATTAATTTGGTTGAAGAGAAATATTTAAAAGATAATCTCAAACCGTTCAAAGTGGGAGACACAATTAAGGTTCATGTTGTCATTCGAGAAGGAGAAAAGGAAAGAATCCAGATTTTTCGCGGAGACGTGATTGCTAAAAGAGGTTCCGGAATGGGAGCTACTTTTACGGTCCGAAAAAACTCATTCGGGATTGGTGTGGAGAGAATATTTCCCCAGCATTCCAAGATGGTTCAAGATATCGAAGTTGTGCGTAAGGGTAAAACCAGGCGTGCAAAACTTTACTACCTGAGAAAACTCAAGGGGAAAGCAGCCCGAATTAAAGAAGCCAGGTAGTTGTCTTTTCCTCTGGAAATGGGGATACTTTCCTCTCCTCATAAGAATTGAACTTTTGTCCGGACTATTATATTATCTTAGAGGCACGATAGAGCCTTTAATCCCCTTTTCGGCCGTTCTGTTTGAGGTTAGCATTGGCAGACTTTAGGATAGAGAGAGAGATCATCCAACAAGGCTACTCAATTATAGCGGGGCTCGATGAAGCAGGGAGAGGAGCTCTATTCGGCCCTGTTGTGGCTGCGGCTGTGGCTTTTCCTCATCCGCTCATAACAGGAGAAGGACAAACATGGTTGGATGAGATTGATGATTCTAAACTACTGTCTCCTAAAAAAAGAAAAAGATTGGCTAAATCCATTCTCGAGCATACCAATTTAGTGGGAATAGGTTTATCAACAAATACAGAGATCGATCGACAAAATATATATTGGGCTTCATTGGAGGCTATGCGTAGAGCCATCGATAAAATGGACAATAAACCTGACTACATCCTGGTGGACGGATTTCATCTCGAAAATATTTCCTATCCACAGAAAAAAATTGTGAAGGGCGACAAGAAGAGTAAATCAATTGCAGCCGCTTCCATTTTGGCCAAGGTCATTAGGGATGAGATCATTATTCATCTGGACATGGTTTTCAATGGATATGCTCTGTGGAAGCACAAGGGGTATGGTACAAAGGAACACTATGCGGCCTTGAAGATACTGGGGCCGACGGACTTCCACAGGAAATCTTTTAATTTGGGGCTTTAAAGAAAAGAGATGACTTCTAGAAGAGAAATCGAAGCGACGGCTGAAAAGTGTGTCAGGCGGAGAAAGTACAAAGAGGCTGTCAAAGAATACCAAAAACTTCTCACTGGTGATGAGCAAGATATTCCGATCAGAAATATCCTTGGAGATTTGTATGTCAAAGCCAATCTTGAAGAAAGGGCTGTTGAAGAGTTCCTGCGGATTGCTCTACATTATGAAGAAAAAAATATTTACGCTAAATCCATCGCCCTTTATAAGAGAATAACCCGGCTGAAACCAGAAAATTTTGAATATGTGGAAAAACTGGCCGACCTCTTCCGGGGTCAGGGATTCATTTCTGAATCGAAGATAGAATATTTGTTGTTGGCGAAAAAATATTCTAATGAGGACAGGCCCAACGATGCCATCCGCGTCTACCATAAATTGCTTGAGTTGGATAGAGAGGATATGGAATCCCGATTTGCGCTTGCGGATTTGTACGAAAATGAAGGGAAGTTAGAACAAGCCATTGAAGAACTGAATGAATTGGCTGAGATCAAAATGGCTGGAGAAAAATATGTGGAGGCTAAACCTCTGCTTGATCGAGCCAGAGATTTAAAGGAGGACCATCCTCGTACACTCTCCAATCTTATTGACCTTCTTAAAATTGAAAAAAAAGACGAAGAAGCCCTCATCCTCGTTAAGAATATTCTAAAAAAAGATGAAGAGAACATCAAGGCCCTTAAAATATATGGCAACCTTTTGTATGCCAAGAATGACTTTAAAAATGCGGAAGAAATATTTGCTCAGATTTTGTCTTTAAGACCGGCCGAGAACAATGTCAGAGTCAGATTAGGGAAAATTTATATCCATGAGAAAAAGATCGACGAAGCATTTGCTCTGTTTGAACCGATTGTAGATTCGTTTATACAAAAAAAGAAGAAAGATAAGGCTATCAGTCTTCTCGGTCTTATAATGGGAGCCAATGTCATCCATCTGCCAACCATGGAAAAAATGGCGAAAATCTATAAAGAGAGCGGACAAAAAGAGAATTTTCAGATTGTGAGCAAGATTCTCCTCTCTGAATTCCGGAAGAATAACCAGAAAGACAATATCCTGGATGTTTTGAAGGTGCTTGTCCAGATGTTCCCCGAGGAAGGGAGGTACTACAAAGAACTCAAACAATTGAAGCAAACTTTAGGGATCCTCGATAAGGAAGAAGCTGATGACGACTCATTTGTGCTGCGGGAAAAATCAATGGAGACGATAGATGCCAATCTTGCAAAGGCAGACTTATATATTGAGCAGGGACTTGTTCGCAATGCAAGAC
>VAPC010231994.1_pt1 | contig 23161 bp, 20 predicted proteins | sample 3395121 | NCBI WGS metagenome assembly VAPC01 (sample SAMN08290434, study PRJNA428436) | hydrothermal vent metagenome | isolation source: Deep-sea hydrothermal vent chimney | place: Indian Ocean: Southwest Indian Ridge | depth 1711 m m
AGCAGGTGGAACACCAGCAGGTGCCAAGTTCTGTGCCCAATGTGGCACTGCTCTTAGTGGAGCCAAATTCTGTCCAAACTGTGGATCTAAAGTAGGATAATTAAATCCCGCGTGGGCGGATAACTCCGTCCACACGATTCTCTTTTTGTGAACTAAAACACCCAGACTTATCATCCTATAAAGACCTAAAGGATAAAGTTAGCATTGTATGTAAGTGGTCTATGCGTCAAAGGCCGTTCGTGTTATATGGACTCTTATCTTGAGAAGGACAGTTCGAAAACGAGTTGCATTATTATGCGTCAAGCAACGAGCTATGATTTACGGCAACCTGATAGAACTGTCAAAAAGAGCACAGGATCATTCTATACTCCTGATTATCTTGCTGATTTGATTGTGCAGGATGTGCTTTTTGCTTGGCTCTCCACAAGAGGAGATACTACCATTCGCAATTCAAAAGATCTTGATCGTCTTGGATCTGTAGAGCGTAAATCACTATTAGATGAGCTCACAAAAATAACAATTCTTGATCCATCAGTAGGGGAAGGAGCATTTCTACTTGCAGCTGCAGAACTCATCACAAAAATCCGGAGTATCTTAGGAGACAAAGAGGGAGAGAAACATCGACGACTGAAGATTGTTACAAATAATCTCTATGGAGTTGATTTGGATTATGACGCAGTTGAATCATGCAAGACTCGACTTCAAAAATGGGGGAAGACCTCATCAAAAAGAGATGACTTGAACATCAGATATGGTAACAGTCTTGTTGGTGAGTTGAAAGCTCAATCATCGGGAAAACGAGAATATGATTCCCATTCATTTCATTGGAAGAAGGAATTCGCTCAAGTTTTTTATGAAAAGTCTCAGGGATTTAGTATTGTTGTTGGGAATCCACCCTATGGAAGCATTCTCAGTATGAATGATAGAAGATTCATTTCAAATTACTACAGCTTCAATGTTGGTGATAATAGAACAGGAACGTGGAACAGCGCTTCACATTTCATTGTTCGTTCCATGGATCTCTTGGAGGATACTGGACATCTTGGATTTCTTATTCCGAATAGCATCTTAAGAGTGAAGCAATTTACAAAGACTCGAGAGTTTCTCCTTAACTCAACCAATCTCTGGAAAATTGTTGATGAAGGAAGTCCATTTGGTGATGTAACTTTAGAGATGGTGAGTATATTCTGCAGTAAAGACTCGGCTAATCCAAATCAAGAAATTCGGGTGGAATCGCGCAGACCAGAGCTGGTTCAACTTAACCGAGTGCCATTATCCGTATTGAAATCAAACGGAATCTTTCCGATATATCATGACCACATCTTTAGTAAGATTCTTGAAAGGGGTAGGAAACATCTTCTTGTAGCTGTAAGGGGTCGTGACATTCCTAAAGAGCACACAAAGAAAGAAGCTGGATCGCAGTTCATCATTCCGTATGTCACGAGTGGCAGGAGTGTTCGACGATACCATATAGACCAACGATATTTGGTTTATACAGATAACTGGTTACATCAGGACTCTGCACTCAAAGAATCCTTCAGGAACGAATTTCTCGTAGCTACAAAGAATTACAGATATCCGAGATGTGTCTTGAAGCCAAAAGGTGTTGTGCATGGCGGGGGAATCGTAAGAATCATTCCTCAAGATGCCAATGCAAACTTACGAGTACTGGGACTAATACTAAACTCAAAACTTGTGAGGCAGGTCTGTATCAAATATCTTACCAACTACTCTCAATTGACATGTTGCTTGAACACAGGAATCATGGAAGAGCTCCCAATCGTCTTACCAAATAGATCTCTATCATATTCAATCCTGTTCGACAGTCTGACTTCTCTCTATTCAGAACAAGAGGAGCATCATTCTCAAACTAGAACACTACTCGAAAGTCTCTCAGATGCCCTTGTCTATTCATTATACTTTCAGAATAGCGATAATTTGGAGAAACTTGTTGATGACAGGATTTCTGTGATGAGATATGAAACAATAAGTCCTGAAAAATTATGCGAAGTAATTGATGACACAGAAATTTCGAAGGCAATCGATGAGATATTAGAAAGCCCAATTGTGAAAGAGATAGAACTCTTGGGAAACTTCCCACCGCAAAAGAAATCTCTTAGATACTGATGCTTAAATACAGTAACGGTTGGAAGCATCGGGAACCAGAATGTTCGACGAAGACTATGATTCCGAAGAGATGGCGGATGAATTGATTGACGCTATCGATGAGGAAGCTGATTCTGATGCAGTTGATGGACTGACGGAGAGAGAAAGAGAAATTGAGATCAGTCGTGAATCAGAGCGTCAAAGAAAAGCTCGGGAGCTCAAGAAACAGCTGAGAAAACGTCAGCTTGGATTGATCAATTATCGCTGGCCTGCATTGGTTTTGATACTAGGAGGAATCATGGCAATCATGTCTCAATTTCTGAAGGTGATGGAACGGGACCTAGCAGTAATTCCACCAGAGGTCGGGTTTGATACATTCGTAGATGCCTTCATGCGAACGGGCGGACCTATTTACCTCTTTCCAGTAATTTCAGGAGCTTTCATGATTATACTTAGTTACTTTGCATATTCAAATCCAAGAGCTACATGGCTAGCAATAATTCCTGCCGCACTCCTCATAATGTCCGGAGGCACAGTATACTTCCTAATCACACTGGGAGTCAGTGCTCAACCTCAGTATACAGATTTTATCTATGCCACACCAGTTGCGCTCTCAATGGTTATTGCTGGAGTAGTAGCACTACTCGCAATTGCGATGAAGGAAGCTGAGTAGTTAATCGCTTAGGAAATCGTCGACGCGACCTTCTTTCTCTAAGAGGGCCAACCAATCAATCCTCTCTGGATCGGGAGATTCCTTCATCAAACTCGCAATCAATGCTGCTGTCTGAGGAGCACTCAGTTCTGAGGTGTCAATCTCGTGGACTTTCGTTTCACCAAAGGCATCAAGAGCATCAAGTTGACATACTCCGAGCACTTCGGCTTCAACATTCTCTGAGACCTTATTGTTGGTATATGCTCGTTCGGTTAGTCGGTCTTTGAGTTTTTCAGGATGAGTACGAAGAATGAAGACCCATTGGACTGAGCTATTGGGGACTAAATCTATGTAATGACCTTCAAGCACTAGTGTCTTGGTTTTATCTTCTGTCAATGTGAGAAGTGCATCTACAAGACAGTCCTCATTGATAATTCCTGTTTTGCGTGCTTTGTCTTCTGCAGAGATGCATCCAGACTTTTCTGCTAGTTCGCTAAGAGAAACAACTTCAACGCTCAACTTACTCCCCAGAATCTTGGCAACCATTGTCTTCCCAGTTCCAGGTGTCCCACCAAGAAGTATCATAGACATAACCAAGAATCAAATTATGCTCAAGATAAGCTTTGAGAATTAGACCCAATCGTCATTGGGGCCTCTACGTAAGTGATAAAAGAAGTATGGCATTAGGATTTTGCAGCAATGAATAGCTCCTACACTCTTCGCCAATTCCAGCCGGACGATATCAAGTGGGTGGTTTCAATCAACCAGAGGAGTCTACCTGAGAACTACCCTGAACAGTTCTTTTTAGGTCTTCATTATCATGCTCCAAAGGCATTCTTTGTAGCTGAATACAAGGATGAGATTGTCGGTTATATTATGTGCAGAATCGAAAGGGGAATTTCTGGATTTGGAAGATTGCCTGCAAAGAAAGGACATATTGTTTCAGTAGCAGTTCTACAAACACTACGCTGCATGGGAATTGGATCAGCGTTAATCACTGCGGGGATGAAAGGGATGAGAGACTATGGAGCGACTGAATTCTTCCTCGAAGTTAGGAAAAGCAATGAAGAGGCAGTGGTAGTCTACGAAAAACTTCGGTATACCATTCGTAGGGTACTTAGAGGATATTACAGAGATGGCGAAGATGCGTACTTGATGGTCAAAAAGGGAGATGACACCACAGAGGAAGGTCCAATAGATGAGTGACGACATTGAAGTCCCACTGATCCCCGATTGCTCAGCATGTATTGTCAACAGCTTGAAGACTCTCATTCCGCTTCTGACTCAGGACGAAGAAAAGCAATACAGTCTAATGAATTTGGCATACAAGAGAATATCAGAAGGGTACGCTAAGAACCTCACTCCTATCCTTCTCTCGGTCACACTCTATCAAGAAATTTATGAGAGAGAAGGAATTGAGAATCCGTATAAGGAAATTAAACAGCGAAGTAAAGATGCTGCATTGAGAGCACTTCCAATTATCGAAAAGAAAATAGATCAGTTTCAAGATAGAGAACGATTTCAAGCATGCTTAGCAGCCTCCATTGCTGGGAATATCATCGACTTTAACTCTGTGGAACATCGTCCAGATCTGGATTCGTTGGTCGAAGTATTTGATGAGATTCAACGAGAGGGATTTGCTCTAGACGATTCCGAACATCTTTGGGAATCTCTAAGGTCACAAACTGGAAAGTTGCTCTTCTTGGCAGATAATGCAGGAGAAGTCATTCTCGACATTCCACTTCTTAGAATGTTGAAAGAATTAGGATGGGAAATAACTTTCGTCGTCAAAGGAAGAGCCATGATCAATGATGCCACTATCGAAGATATACAGAACACAGAGATTGAACAACTTGTTACAATTGCAGATAGCGGCGCGTGGGCACATGGAGTTCCCATTCAATTTGTAAGTAATGAATTTCTCAGCCTGGTCAAAAACAGTGACTTGATTATCTCTAAGGGTCAAGCAAACATTGAAACCGTTCCAGAGATTCAGCAAATGATTGGTATTGAAACCTATTACATTACTAAAGCAAAATGTTCCCATATTTCTCAAGCAATCGGTGCAAAGAGGGGGGACAACGTCGTACTCAGAAGACCAATACTGTCAAGAAATCCTTAGTTTAATGATAGCTTTGACAAGCTTTAAAAACGTAGTATCAAAAACCCGAATCAGAGTATATGTACGCGAAGTGCATGTACAGTTTTGCATAAGTAATGTCTCGCTACTGTAACATAGGAGTGGGACTAAATTGGAGGAATAAACTTGAGTCAACAAGTACCGGTGATTGTTCTAAGAGAAGACACCGAGAGAACAAGTGGTCGTGATGCTCAGAGAAACAATATCATGGCCGTTATTGTGATAGCTGAGGCAGTAAAATCATGTCTAGGACCAAAGGGAATGGACAAGATGTTAGTTGATGGTTTTGGAGATATCACGGTCTCAAATGATGGAGCCACAATTCTGAAAGAGATGGATGTTGCACATCCAGCTGCCAAGATGGTGATTGAAGTCGCAAAGACCGTAGATGCAGAGGTTGGAGATGGTACAACCACAGCAGCGATCCTTACTGGAGATCTGCTGAAACAGGCTGAAACCTTGCTGGACAAGAAGATCCATCCAACTACAATCATTAGCGGATACAGAAAAGCAACAGAGAGGGCTCTTGAGGTCATTGAAGAAGTTTCAGAAACCGTCGACCCTTCAGGTCCAGACTATAAGAAGATCCTAATCGATGTTGCCAAGACTGCTATGTCAAGCAAGTTCGTTTCAAATTCACGAGACCCACTTGCAAGGATTGTGGTTGAAGCTGTGCTTGCTATTGCTAAGGATTTGCCTGAGGGTGAGGAGCTAGATGTAGACAATATCCCACGTCAGAAGCAAATAGGAAAGACAGTTGATAGCACCGAGCTAGTGAAGGGTCTTGTTCTGGACAAAGAAGTCGTACACGCAGGAATGCCAAAAAAGGTACTAGGCGCGAAGATTGCACTCCTTGAGTGCGCACTTGAGGTTTCCAAAACAGAATTTGATGCTAAAATATCAATTACTGATCCTTCGGCAATGCAGAGCTTTTTGGATGAAGAGGACCGCATGCTCAAGGAGATGGTTGAGAAGATTGTTGCAGCCGGAGCAAATGTTGTTATCGCCCAAAAAGGAATAGATGACGTTGTTCAGCATTACCTGGCCAAGGAAGGAATTCTCGCTGTCAGAAGGATAAAGAAATCTGATGTCGAGCGTATCCACAAGACCACTGGCGCTTCAATCGTTTCAAAGATTCAAAATCTTTCAGCTGAGGATCTTGGTAAAGCCAAGCTGATTGAGCAAAGAGATGTTGCTGATGATAAGATGCTCTTCATCGAGGGCACTCCAAAATCAAGTGTAGTAACTCTACTTGTCAGAGGTGGAACAGACCATATTGTTGATGAGGTCGACCGTGCATTGAACGATGCCCTCTATGTAGTACGTGATGTCGTAATTCATCCATCAGTCACCTATGGTGGAGGCGCTCTTGCAGCAGAGATCTCGAAGCAGCTGAGAGATTACTCAGCTACACTTGAAGGTCGTGAACAGTATGCTGTGAATGCATACGCAGATGCTGTCGAGTCAATTCCAAATACACTTGCTGAGAATGCAGGTCTTGACCCCATTGATGTGATTGTCAATCTCCGAAAAGCACACACAGAGGGTAAGATCTATCACGGAATTGAAATCTCAAAGGGCAAAGTTGAGGACATGAAGAAAGCTCGAGTCGTCGAAGCAGCTCTAGTCAACAAACAGGTAGTCATGTCAGCAGCTGAATCAGCTCAGATGATTCTCAAAATCGATGACGTCATCAGCTCACGTGGGGCTCCCGATATGGGTGGTCCTGGTGGTCCTGAGGGTCCTGGCGACTTCGGTGCTGACGAATAGAAAGAGTCAAACGTAGAATGGAATCAGGTGTAGCTCATGTCAAAAGGCTCTAAACCAAAGAAAAATGGGTCCAAAGATGGTGAAAAAGAACCTACAACGACTATCGAGGATACTGTTGCTCTATTGACCAACATTCCAGGAGTAGGGCCAAAGACTGCAGAGAAGCTTGCTGCTGCAGGCTTTGACACTCTAGAGAAGGTCGCTACGGCAGACAAGGAGGAACTTGCTGCTGCTGTAGCGGGTCTAAGTGTTTCTAAAGCTGAGGCGACCATAGCTGAAACTGTGGATGTTCTTGAGAAAGTGAAATCCGGAGCTCTTGATCTGAGTGGAAAGTCTAAGTCGAAACGGAAGAAGGCTCCAGAGCCCGAACCTGACAAGCATCAACTTGATTCATTGGACGCTATTGACAAAGCCGAGGAGCGTACGAAGCTAGTTACTGGCTATGACAAAGAGAAGGCTGAGATGGGAATTCCTGTTGGTCCTAAGTGGCTTACAAGATTCGAGAAAGCCCGAATTATTGGTGCAAGAGCACTTCAGGTTTCAATGGGAGCTCCAATACTCATTGATATAAAGACTGCACCCAAAGGACGTTTCGCGTTTGCTGAAGCAGAGCTCAAATCAGGCGCGCTTCCAATGACTGTTCGAAGATCTTTACCTACTGGAGAGGCGTTCAACATCCCATTATCACTACTATTAGAGAATACAAGGTTGGACTAGTTCCAACCTTTAATCTCATTTTTCTATATCTGTTGTGCAATCATACGACGCCTTAAAAGCGATTTTTCCTAAACTAGTATTCCTAGTGGTGGTTGATATGCAGTTGATACTTCCCAGCGCAGAATTGATTGTCAAAATACTACTAGGTTTCGCAGTTGGAGCGCTCATTGGACTTGAACGTCAGAAGAAGTTGGAATCAGAGAGAGTTGCGGGTGTCCGTTCATTTGGTCTTCATAGTTTACTAGGAACCCTAGCTGCATATTCATATCAAATCCTTAGCGAGCCTGCAATTCTAGCGTATGCTATTGTGATTTCAGGTATCTTGGTTGCCACCCAGATCTATTACAAGATGTTCCGCACAATGGGGAAAGGATTTACTACGCCCCTCGTGTTTGCGATCACATTTGTACTTGGAGTGCTCGTAGGTCTTGATACTCCAGCAGTTGGAGAGTATGTCGGAACTCTCGGGGTCCTCTCTATGACTGTATCATTTGGAGTTTTCTTGGTATTAAGTTTCAAAGAGGAGCTTGCTCACGCTGTTGAGGTCATCACACGAGATGAGATGATTAGTGCTGTGGAGTTAGGAGTGATTATCCTCTTCTTGTGGCCGTTAGTTCCTCAGACAATCCAAATTGGCACTATCGCGTTTCCAGCATTTCAGACATATTTACTAATTGTCATTCTTCTCGGTGTAAGTTTTGTAAATTATCTTCTAGTCAAGAAATACAAAGATCGGGGCGTTTACTTCTTTGGTCTTTTTGGTGGGTTAGCAAACAGTGAGGCTGCAGTTTCAAGTGTTACTGATTTCTATACCAAATCAGAAAGGAAAGGTGTTGAAAGTATATCTATTTCCATTCTCTTCGCCAATGTTGCCATGGTCCTGCGAAATGGTTTCTTGTTGTTGTTGATTGATAGCTCGTTTGAACTTCTACGCTTGTACATCGTCCCCATCACTATTCTACTAGTTGTAAGTATTATGAAGTTAATCTATGAGAGTGGAAAGAAAGACGGTCAAGATGAACCTATGTTCGATACGAAGCTCGTTTCACCATTTGAGTTTGGACCAGCCATTCGTTTTGGAGCTATATTTGCAGGAGTATATCTTATCCAATTATTCTTCACGGAAGCTTTCAGCGATATTGGGTTGGTGGTCGCAGCTATTATTGGTGGTTTTGTTTCAGCTGGTGCAGTTGTTGCAAGCACTGCTACATTATTCATAACTGGCGAAGTAAGCTTGTCAATTGCCGCCAATGCAGTGATTCTCGCAACTACTATGTCAGTTCTCAACAAGATGATATACGTGTACTTGGCTGATCGAGAAACTACCCTTCTCAAAAGAGTAGCAAGAGACTCTGTAATTGTGGGGGGATTAATAATTCTCTACCTTCTATTGCTATCACTCGGACTTATAGTGTAATTACATCTTTCAATTTCAACACAAGACTTAAAGTTGAATATACTAGAATCGCGGTTGGTGACAAATGTGAGTGCAGTTGGTGGATCTGTTCATCAAAATGAATAGTCTTAGTGTAACCTCCGCCACCTATTCTCGTTACCGATACGTTTTCTGGAGGAATCCAAATGAGTGAGATGAGAACAGTCAGGGGTATGAGAGACCTCATGGGTCCAGATATGCAAGTTAAGAACTACCTCATGGCTACAGCAGCGAAGGTCTTTGAACAATATGGTTATGAGCCCTTAGACTCACCAGTTATGGAACTCTGGGAAACATTATCAGCAAAAGGTGGAGAAGAGGTTGAAGCGGAAACTTTCAAGTTCACAGATAAGGGTGAGCGAGAGGTTGGCTTGAGATTTGATCTCACGATACCTCTAGCAAGAATTATTGCGACGAACCCCCATTTACGTAAGCCGTTCAAACGCTATGCTCTGGGAAAGGCATGGAGATATGATAGACCTCAGGCAGGGCGTTATCGAGAATTTGAACAGGCAGATGTTGATATCGTTGGGTCTGTGAGTCCTGCTGCAGATGCAGAGGTAGTCCTCGTCGCTTTGGAATTTCTTCGACGTGTTCTCGGGAATGATTACTTAATTCGGATCAATAATCGCAAGGTTCTTCGTGGGTTGACTGAGAAGGCCGGTGTAACTGATGATCTCGCATCTGAGTGTTTCAGAGCAATAGACAAACTGGACAAGATTGGTAGAGACGGAGTTCTGAAGGAGCTGAAAGACCGAGGCATTGGAAAGAAGCAGAGTGATTTTCTTATCGATGCAATATCTATCAAAGGTAGTGGAACTAAAGCTCTTCAGAAATTCCGGGACTTGTTGGAAGGTTCGATAATTGGAACTGAGGGTGTTGATGAACTGGCGCTGATGGCGGAGATATTTGAAGAGAGTGGAGTAGCCGAGTTGATTGAGTTCGACATGTCACTTGCGCGTGGTCTTGACTATTATTCAGGACCTGTCTTTGAAGGAAGATATCTCGGGAAACCAACAGTTGGGTCCATTTTCGGGGGCGGCCGTTATGATCAGCTAATAGAGAAGTTCGGTGGCCAGCCCACCCCTGCAACAGGAATTTCCCTAGGTATAGGTCGGTTGATTGAAGTTGTCCTAGCAAGAGGTGTTGGAAAGGAACTTACGCAGCAACTTGATGTCTTCGTAGCTCCGATTAAGCGTCCAATGCTCCGATATGCTATATCATTTCAGAGTGAGCTCATTCAAGCTGGTTTCTCATGTGAAGTGGATTTGATGAACAGACCTCTGAAGAAACTACTAGAACAAGCTGACTCGAAAAATGCCAAGTATACAATTATTGTTGGAGAACGTGACATTGCAAAGGGAGAAGTCAGTGTGCGGAATATGACATCAAAGGAAACCGAGCAGGTCAAATCCATTGCTTTGACAAAGTACTTGCTCAAAGCACTTGGAAAGTAGTAGCCTACAATCTGTGAGAAGTCTCTACGCAGGAACCAATTCGGAGAGACCAAAAGCTTTTCTCTCAGAATGACTATGATATCTATGGGATTTCAATGGTTCGAATGCCAGTAGTCGCAGGACAATTTTACGAGGGAAAAGATAACCTACTCCAAGAACGTTTGAAGAACTGTTTCTTGGGTTCATTGGGGCCAGGTAGCCTTCCAGAAGGAGAACCAGGGTCAACAAGGTCTCTAAAAGCTGTGATTGCACCGCATGCCGGATTCATGTATTCAGGTATGCCTGCGGCCCATACATATCTCAAGGTCTTCCAAGATGGAATACCAAATCACATAGTTATGCTTGGACCAAATCACACTGGAATTGGTGCTAGATTAGCAGTCTGTAATGATGATTGGCAGACACCCTTGGGAGTTGCTCAATTCGATAGTGTTCTGGGAGCCGCCATTGTTGATGAAGATGAATTAGCTACAAATGATTGTGTTGCTCATAGTAATGAGCACTCACTGGAAGTACAGGTCCCATTTCTGCAATACACCTTTGGACCGGGAGTGAGCTTTGTTCCGATTTGTATTTCGGATCAATCGTGGGCAGTTTGTGAGTCTATTGGAAAGACCTTAGCAAAATTGGCAAATGAAATGGATATTCTGGTTATTGCCAGCTCTGACTTTACTCATTTCGAATCAGCTGAAAGTGCCCGTAAGAAAGATAATCAAGCCATGGAGTATCTTGAGTTCCTCGACCCGGAGGGATTCCTATCTTTTGTGCAAGGACACAAAGTGAGTATCTGCGGAGCCGGACCAATCGCTGCAGCAATGGTCTTTGCTAAGGAGAGAGGTGCAATGCAATTCAACATGTTGAAGTATACAACTTCAGGCGATATTACTAAAGACAATTCCAGTGTTGTTGCTTATGTCGCAGCTACAATCGAATAGATATTGAACATTAGTCGTTCACAGCTATATCGATGCCGTCAACTTCTGGTTGAGAGCTTTCTTCACTATCTACTTCACTTGATTTTCCTGGTATTAGAACTGCTGCTACAGCAGCGCCAACCAGAGAAACTCCACCACCGATGAGTAGACTCAATGCAGCAGAGCCGGTGTCGTCGAAGATTTGGCCGCTGATAAGTGGACTCACAGCATAGGCACTATTACTCACTGCGCCAAACACACCCATCATTGTCCCATATGCACTTGGATCTGTTACATCTGCTATCAAAGCTTGGATCGCCGGTCCTCTCATTGACATCCCAATGGAAAGGACAATACCAGCAATAACGAGATTAACTGAATTTTGTGCAAGAATGAACATTCCCATTGAACCTGCACCAACTATCGCTCCAATCACAATTAGCCATTTTCGACCTCTTGTATCTGAGAGCTTTCCAAACACTACATTTCCAAAAATCATGGTTATTCCTATAACACCAAAGAATATGCCAATCTCATATGGCTGAATATTGAGGTTGATTACAGCATCAAGCATGAATGCAACTTCGAGGATACCCATTGCAAACATATTCGCAAACATTGCTATCCCTAAAGCTCCGTAGATTCCACGTGCTCGCGATAATACTTCTCGAATAGGAACCTTGGGTACAGCTTCTTTGATTGTTCTCTTGACAGGTTCTTGAACCAAGACGTAGAGTAGACCCATTGTAAAGAATGCTGCAAGTCCAGCTAAGATGAAGGGTATTCGAATTCCCAGAAACTGAGCCAGAAAGCCGCCTAGTGCAGGACCAACAACAAAACCTACCATATTACCCATACTAAGGTAGCCCATCGCAGTCCCCCTATTCTTGGAAGTAGTGACGTCGGAAACGAATGCGTTTGCCGCAGGGAAGAATCCAGCGGATATGGCTCCTTCGAGTGAACGAGCTGCAATCATCACAACTACGTCATATGCATAGGCATAGATAATATTCGAGAAAGCAAAACCAAGAAGGGATATTATCAGAATGGGTTTCCGTCCGACCCGGTCCGATAAACGTCCCATAGGTCCGGCAAGGATAATCCGAGCAATGGCAAAGGATGCCGCAAGAACTCCTAGCTCGATACCGGCCATGCCAAGGTCGCGCAAATAATAAGGAAATATCGGCATCACCAATCCAAATCCAACCTGAAGGACAGCAAGTGAAAAAGTAAGCATCCAGACCTGACGCATTCCTTGTGGGCGATCTTCTATTTCATCAGTTTGTTCTTCTTCCATAGGTAGTTCTACTTCGGTATCAGGGTCCATCAAAAAACACTCTACGCATCGCAAGAGAAAGCCCTTTTCAAGGTTCGTAATCAGGCCTCAAAATCACTTGTTAATGATGACTTTTCGAACTCCCTTGATATCTGCAAGAGTTTCAATCACGCGACCGGGAAGTGGATCCTCCGTAATCACTTTGAGACAAGGTTCCTGGTAAATTGCTACATCTTCGGCAAGCACCTGTCTGATTGGAATCCCATAACCAGCAATCGTCGATGTGACTTCAGATAGAATACCGGGGGTTTCGGGCGAATCAACAAAGATGGTTACAACCCCATAACCCAATACGCTTCGGACTTTCTCAAGAGAAGGTCCTGCAGGTCGAAGTAACGAAAAGAATTCACAGAGTTCGGGATTATGTGTATCGAGGGTATCATCACAGATGTCTTCCGTCGTCGCTCTTACAGTTCGTCGGTCAATTCCGAGTGCTTTGCCCAGAGATTTCAAGGGGATTCTAATATCTCCACACTTGATCACTCCAGCAGCTTCAACGTGGAACCCGTGTCTAACAATCGCTTCGGCAACCTTCAGCCTTTGCGGAGATTCACTGAAGTGGTCAACAATACTACGCCACATGGAAGAACACCTTTGCATTTATTCAGCTAGTTCTTTTTCCATAAGCACTTCGTCTATAAAGCCCTTCGGCATGTTAAAATGATTCTTGCGAAAGCCTACAATGCGATAGCCAAGAGACTTGTAAAGTTCGAGAGCTACATCATTGTCTTCAAAGGTGCTGAGTACGATTTTTGTGTATGTCTTTTGGGAAGCAAGGGAATGACCGGATAGCATGAGAGATTTTCCAACACCAATACCCCGAATCTCCTTTCGAACAATGACTCCCAGCTTTGCAACATGTTGGGAAGCATGCCATTCTTCTGGTTGAAGTGACAGATGCCCGGCGTATTCACCATCAACATGAGCAACAAGAAGAACTTCACGATTATGATTTGTACGTTCAATCCATTGAACCCAATCAGCAAGAAGAGAGTTTGGTGTGAATGTTGGCAACCACATGTGTTCTTCAACAACATTTTTGAAACCAGAATGGAGATTTGAAGCATCTTTCTTATTGGCCGGTCTTACCTTAATTGAACGACCATCTTTGGATTGATACTCCCATGAATTCAAACTCTGCGCACCAAAACATATCCGCTCTACCGATACAAAAAGGCTTGTGGTGTGACGAAAAACACACTCACACCTCAGGAGAGAGCGATGGCTCACCCACTGAATCCTTTCGCACCATGAATATTTGTGTCGGAAATTCGTCCATTGTTTCAACTGGCTCTTCTGTTAATACAAAACTAGCTATAGGTCTTGACCTCTCGGTCTGTTACTTCATTCTTCTTTGATTCCTTGGTCATTCCGGACCATACAACATTCGAAAGACCTTCCTCCCGCGCCACCTGTGCAAGATGTTCCATAGTTTCTTCATCAATAAGTTCATGGTTTTTTAGTGGATACTCTAAGTCAAAGAGTGCATATTTGTCTATACACATCCTGTTGAATGCGAGAAGATCATACCGCTCTATTGTTGGTATATTCTCGACTATGAAACGAGCAATTGCTCGAATGTTTTCTTCAGCGTCAGTATATTCAGGAATAACCGGGCTTCGTATCCATAGGCGTTTCTTGCTTTCAGAAATGATCCGAGCATTTTCCAGAACCCTGTCTAGAGGTACCCCTGTGAACTCTTTGTGTTTATCTGAATCCATGACCTTCAAGTCATAGAGAACCATGTCAACATGTGGTAGAAAATCCCTAAGCACTTTCTCACTGCAATATCCACATGTGTCGAGTGCGACATGCACTCCTTCCTGCTGCAATCCAATTGCAAGATTGATTGCGAAATCAACTTGGTAGGTTGCTTCTCCTCCAGAGAGAGTTACGCCGCCATTGGATGTCTCGAAGAACACCTTGTCCCGAAGTAGTTCCTGAACGAGGTCGTCCGAAGACCAAACTTTGCCCATTACTTTGACTGCATTAGTTGGACATGCGTCCTCGCATTTTCCACATACGTCACATTTCTCACGGTCAATTCTAAGGCCTTCGGGAGTCATCTCCAGTGCATCTTCAGGACACGCACGGACACAAGCTTGACTACCAATACACTTCACAGCATACCAAACCACGGTAGATTTGGGATCAAGTGTTTCGATATTGTGACACCAAGTACAAGTCATTGGACACCCTTTAAAGAATACAGTAGTTCGTATGCCAGGTCCGTCTTCTGTCGAACAACGCTGAATGTTCGTGATAATTCCAGAAGTTGTCATCAGAGTGAATGCTCCGTCAGGGTCATGATTTCTTCATGTAATTCTCCACCAATTATTGTAAAGAATGCATTGTATCCGGTCAAAGTCAATACCACAATCCAGAGGCTTCATGTGCTGTGCATCTTATAATATTGCAAATTCCATAAATCTGTAGCATTTCTCTCTACGTTTCCTATTCGTATTTTTGTACGCCGGTGCGACTGGCGCTAGCCTTAAAAGCAGTCCAAGTTTTCTGGCTCCATCCGCCTGAGTAGAGAACTTTGGGTATCAGGAAGGCTCCAGAATGAATAAAACGAGTAAATTGTTTGCGCTTCTAGTTGTTACGATGATGTTTGTGGGAGCCGCACAAACTCAAATGCAGACGTCATTTGTCAGTTATGAAAACCTGATTACACCAACTGAGAAAATTGTCTTCTCCGGGTATGATTCTCCCAATATCACTGTGGTTCACAACAGTCCTGTCAACGGGAGTGCTCAATCAGAAATTTTCAACATCAATGTGAATACCTCATCAGACTTCGGATCTCTGAACCTAACACTCTATGTGGAGGGTGTAATTTATAGTGGATATGATCATTATAATCTCACAGACGGAAATAATCAGGATATCACAGTAGATTCCACTACTCTGACAGAGGGAATGTTGAACTTCACCCTTTTCTTTGAGTACTTGGCGGAGAAAGAATCAGTCTATCTACTTTATTTCATTGATCACGATGGCACATTAGACTTTGAATTTACCCTCTACACTCCAGCGAATGCAACTGATACACCACTTAGTGGTGTGGTCAGTATAGACATCAATGCCACACATGATTTTGGCAATCTCAATCTTACGGTTCTTGTAGATGGGGTCGCTCAGGCACCCTATACTCCAGCGCTTATCCCGTCAGGAAATGTCAGTGTCATCATAGATACCAGTGCACTCTGGGAAGGTTATGATAACTTCACTCTCCTCTTCGAATATGATGTTCTTGCGACTAATTTCTCAACAGCCATCTATCTTGAATATCTGGTCGATAATGACGGAGATCCAATTACGATTGGTCACCAGTCGCCTGCGTTTGGATCTAATGTATCGGGTTCTTTTGACCTAGTTCTGCTGATTGGTTCTGATTACCAACCGCTTAACCTCACACTCTATGTTGAGGGAGAGATTCAATCAGATTACAACAAGACATCGATTGGAATCCATGAACAGACAATATCTGTCAATACAACTGGATTGGGTGAGGGATTACTGAACTTCACACTAGTCTTTGAATACAATGTCACTGGTGAGAATGCGAGAGTAGAGTATTATATTGAATTTACAGTCGACAATCACGGGATACCGGGGTTAGTCCTCATTTCTCCAACAGATCTTGAAACAATAACTGGACCCACTGACCTCTGGTTGAATATCACCTCAACGTATGGTAATGTCTATCTAAATGTTACAGTTGATGGCGAGTTAGTACCTGAATACAATGCGACTCTCGTATCAGTTGGTGCTGGAAATTACTCGCTGAATTCAAGTCGATACGAAAACGGCAACCATCTCGTAGTAATCACGGTATACACAGCGGAAGGGGAATTAACTACCATAGAACGTTCACTGGTCTTCTTGGACTATGTCAGAGTTTTCGTTTCGCAACTTGCAAGCTATGATGAAATCTCAGGTGATGCAGAAATCAATGTGAGACTTGAAACACCCTTTGATAACGCAACACTCTCTTTGTATATTGATGGAGTGCTCACAGAGGATGTGACTAACATCACATTAGTTCCAGGATTGAATCTGGTAAGAGTGAATACCGCAGTATTCCCAGAAGGAGAGTCGGAATTCACATTCACAGTTTATGATGGATCTGGACATGTCTGGAGTTACTCGATGATTCTAGTAATTGACAATCATGGCCCACCAATACTCAGGTTCTCGACAACCGCTGATGTTCTAGTAGGTCTTGCTGAGTTTGTGATCGATGTTGACACAGATTGGAACAGTGTCTATGTTTCCGTCTATGTCGATGATGAATTATTAGATGATTATGTAAATGTAACAGCCGACATGAGTGATGGCACTTTCACATTCTACATTGATGTGAGTGCATATAGCAAAGCAGAACATGATGTGAAGATTGTCATATTCACCGAAGAGGGGGAGAAATCTGAGATTGAGAGAGTATTCGGTTTCGCATCTTTTAGAATCGAAGAAATCGCCAGTGGAATAGTCTTACTTTGTGTTGCATTAGTCATACCTCTATACAGATGGAGGAAGGGACAATCAATCAGGTCAGTGATAATCGTCGATATTATCTTCTTCGCTGTTGTTGCTGGTGCATTCTTGCTCTTGGGTATCACATCTATTCCGTTCCTCACTTGGCACGTGAATCTTGCAAGCATTTGGGCTATTGGTAGTGTACTCGTGTTTACTAATTGGGTCTTACCATTTGTAATGATGGAAGAAGAGTAGCTTCTACAGCAGTCGTGTGACTGGAATGTCAGTTGACATCTCAGAGGTCCACTTAGCAAATGAGGTGAATAAGGTAAGTTGGTCCTTTGGAATAATCGACCTTACTTTCTTGACTTTCCATCTTGATGAGGCACTTGCCGTTTTGGAGATAATAACATCAGCAAAATCGAGGCCAAGTTTTGTGACGTCACTAACAAAGAACGCAGTTTTTGCATCCTCTCTTACAACAACACCAACTCCCATGAGTCTACTATCTGAGTAGAACTCCATCAACTTTCCAGTTGTTTCATTATCTATAACTCTCCCTACAAGTTCAGCCAATAATCCTGGATATGCAATGTGAGAAAATCGCATTGATTTTGGAAGTTTAGAAACATCCTTCAGATTTACCATCTTCACCTTGGTGCTTTTCTTCATAGGTATCTTTGAACTAGATATGTGAATATTCATGATGGAACCACGAGCAAAGTAATTCACTTTCATCCAATAATTATAGGCAGCTGGGGGCGTGGTTGCAATGACTCGAACAGCTTTCTTTTTCCGAAGGACATCTTCTGCAGCTCTAGTAAGTTTCGTACCAATAGTTGTTTTCTGATTTCGGACATCAATGTCTAGGTTACGAATTATCCCAACTCGACCAGTAGGATTCTTCTCATATCTGAAGACAATCTCGCCAATAACTTTCCCTTTCTCTTCAGCAACGAGCCAACCCCATCTCTCAAAAGCTGCACCTCGATGTTCCTCCTTTACCTGCTCCAAGGTCGTGTATCCCCCATCACGGACCTTGTGAAACCAACGAGTCCCTTGATAGACCTCAAGTAGATCCTTGCAGTCCTTCATTACACCTTGACGTATGGTAACCATCGATAGAAACCCCTGACTTGATGTATTTGAATTGTCAATAAAATAAACTGATGTAAGACAAGCAATCTAAGCTAATAGAGAATCACTGAGTTTTAGACTTCGTTGACTAAGCTCTTTAGCACCAGGACCAAAGAGATACAGAATTGGCTCTACTCCTATCCCACCAGGGACATGAATGGCCGGATACACTGTTCTTCTACCAGGTACTAAATCAATATATTTGAGAGAATAGATGATCCTGGAAGCTGCACTCTCTGGTTCTGAGATGGAAACCACCTTAAATCCAATATCAGCCGCTGTTTGCACAACATCCTTCCTTCCACTTACGCACAAGCAAGACCGTATGCGAGTCCAAGTTTCTTTTGCATGTAACAGAAGCTCTGCTGTGTGCTTTGAGGAGCCAAATTGAGGACTGATGAGTGCTCTGGCATACCCGTCAACTATCGTGATACGTCCGGGAACACCCGCCACATCTTTCACTGTTTCAGCTTGGTCGTTACAAGCTACAAAATTAGCTCGAACCTGAGGTACTATTGTTTCAAAAGTGTCGGATTGTTCGATTATCCTGAGTGCATCAATCATATCACTGATGACTATAGCTCGTTCTGCAAGATTGTCATTTCTTCCTCCAAGGAGCTTTGAACAGACTTGACAGTTTGCGGCCTTGAGTGAAGGTACTTTCTTCTGATGCATCTCACATAGTGTTGAACCAATCCGTGACTTCATACAAGTTGAACAGAGTTCTCTAACAATCTGGTCTGCGGTAGCCTCTCCAGTCTTAAGCATCCCTGTGAGCTTCTTTGAAAGGTGTACAATCTCAACAGCCAGTCTGGCCTTTGTGACTGGTTGATTGAGGTACTTGCTCACAGCTGCTTGGGTCAAGTCCATTCTTGAAGCGATTTCTGTCTGGGAGAATCCTTCTTTCCGTAGAGATCTGGCAACGAAAGTTCTAACAACGGGTAGAAAATCCCGCTGTACAATTTCACAAGGGGGCCTCATTTCGAATCACATCAATTTCTATAACACTGTTATAAGAAGCGTTATATGAATGCTTGCATGCACTCCAATCAGTGACAGGAATATGGCCGATTACCCAGTCAGAAGAGACCCCGGGAAGGTTATCACAGTCATTGTATTTGTAGTGATCCTAGTTGTCGCATCTTATGCAATAGTTACATGGTGGAAACCAAGGTTCGTTGTCTATACATACAGTAGCTTTCTTGATTGGGGTGACGAGGGTGCAGATATTGTGCTTGAGAGAGCTTTTGCACCATTCGAGGAGCAGTATGGAGTGGATGTAGACATCATCTTGTTGGATTCTGATGCAAACGGAATCATATCAAAATTGGTTGTAGAATCGTCTAATCCAATTGCAGATGTTGTGATAGGTATCGATAATATCCTCATACTCCAAGAAGCTGCAAGAAATGTCTTGGAACCGTATGTTTCACCGAATCTCAATCTCATCAACGAGTCATTTGTTAATGCTCTTGACCCCGACCACTATCTCACACCATTCGATTTTGGTATTGTTACATTGATCTACTCAACAAATTCAATCAACACAACAACCCATCCGCAGCTTGGGAATCTGACCTTTGCAGACCTTGCTGAAACTAGTCTGGCATCTGCATTGGTAACAGAAAACCCACACTTCAGTAGCCCTGGACTCGCTTTCCTTCTATCACAGATTGCAGTCTATGAAGAAATACTCCATGAGGATTGGACCACTTGGTGGGATTCAGTCAAAAATGATATTGATGTTCAAGAGGGATGGACCGAAGCATGGTCAGTATGGTCTAACGACCCAACAAAGCATCTGATGGTCAGCTATGGAACGGACCCAGCATATTCTTCAAGCTGGCTTGGTGGTGCAGAACCTGATACATATGTTGCTCCATTCTACTATAACGATGAACCTTGGGCTTGGATGCAGGTCGAAGGTGTAGGATTAGTCAAGAATGGTCCCAACCCAGAATTAGGAAGAGCGTTCATTGATTACTGTCTTAATGCAACTGTACAGATGGAGATACCGCTAAATCAATGGATGTTCCCAGTGAGAACCGATCTAGCTCTTCCAAGTGTCTATCAATATGCAATCCACCCAGATGAAATCAACATGCTTAATGATCTGCTGAATTCCACCGTGATATCTGCTAATCTCTCGATTTGGCTTGACCAATGGGATGCATTGAGGACTCCATAGGTGGGTATCGTTTGGAGAGACGGACATTCACGAGAAAGTTAGTACTGGCATTCCCGATTATTCTGCTAATGGTATTCCTCGTCTATCCCGTCCTCACCGTCATTGTACAAGGTCTTCTCTCAGATAGTGGTTCTTCATTCGCGGAGGTGGTTTCTTCTCCGTCAATTCAATTCGGAATTCAGTTTACATTCTTTCAGGCGTTACTAAGTACAATTTTGATTGTCACTCTTGGTTTGCCGGGAGCTTTCATTCTTGCAAGATTACGTTTCAAAGGAAAATCACTCGTGAGAGCGTTGATGATTGTGCCATTTGTGTTACCACCGATTGTTGTGGTTATTGGATTCAATCAGATGTTCGGTGCGTATGGAGTGATTGACTCCTTTTTGATGTGGTTACAATCGTCTAGTTTGTCAGTATTCAATCTGGCTACTGGGGTTCCTGGAATTATTCTGGCACACACATTCTACAATATACCTCTAGTACTTCTAATGGTATCAGCCTCTTTGGAACGGCTCAGTCCTGAAATCGAAGAAAGTGCTGACCTTTTGGGAGCTACAACCTTCCAGCGTTTCAGGAGGATTACACTTCCACATATTTTACCTTCTTTGCTTGCATCTGCGATACTATCTTTCCTCTTTTGCTTCATGTCGTTTCCAATAATTCTCGCTTTTGGGCAAGGGAGATTTCTAACAATCGAAGCACAGATTTGGAATGCCTTCAGGTTTTTTGACTATGGGCAAGCTAGTTCACTTACTCTGATTCAGATTTTCATCACTCTAACTTTGGCGCTAGTTTATGTCAAACTTGGAAGACAGTCAGGAAATAATGGAGGAGCAACAGCGTCCATCAAGACAATCGAATTTGGTCAATATCGTGTAAGAGAGAGATTTTTGATCGTGACATATATTGGAATGCTGATAGTGTTGATTATTGGACCGATAGTAACAATCCTTAGAGCTGCAGTCTACAATCCAAATAATGGGTTGCTAACTCTGGATGGTTTTTCAAACCTCTTGACAGGAGGAAGTCATGGGGGTATCACCCACCTTGTTAATTCCCTATTCTATTCAGGTTTGGCCACTCTCTTTGCAGTTGTCCTAGGTATCCCATTGGCATTAGCAATGCGGTCGAGGATCAAGACTATTCCGACATTTGCGTCGACTATGATTCTTCTTCCGCTTGGTGTTTCCTCAATCAGCGTTGCATATGGTCTAATGTTAGCCATAGCAGTGCCAACTGGTCTTGTAACAAATCCTTGGCCAATCATTGTAATAGCTCAAACAATTATCGGGCTGCCATTCAGTGCAAGGGCGATAGAGATAGCAATGAGAAATATTGACCAAGCTGTATTAAATCAGGCAGACTCACTTGGAGCGTCAAGATTGCAAAGACTCCTATTTGTCGAGCTTCCACTCCTCGCTCCAGGTATCCTTGTTGGTGGAGTCTTTGCGTTTGCAATGGCGATCGGAGAGATGTCAGCGACATATCTCATCGCTTTGCCCCAGAATTATACCTTGGCTGTTTCAATATATACTAATTATGCAACTCGGCACTTTGTGGAAGCAGGGGCAGCAGCTCTTATTCTAGTTATTATTTGTGTGATTGCATTTCTGGTTATGGAACGAATCTCAGAAGGAAGTACAACAGGTGGTGCGTTATAATGGCTGATGTTGAATTGAAGGGTCTTGTAAAAGAGTTCGATGATGGAACTCGAATTGGACCGATTAATCTAACAGTGAAGGATGGTGAGATTCTAACTCTTCTTGGACCATCGGGCTCTGGAAAGACAACTACACTTAGAATGGTTGCAGGGTTCATTGAGGAAGTGGAAGGTAGCCTATTCTTCGATGGAAAGGATATGATTGATGTACTGCCGAGAGAGCGGAATATTGGAATGGTCTTCCAGTCAGTCGCACTGTTTCCGAACATGACTGTCTTTCAGAATATCTCATTTGGACCTGAGATGGCAGGTTGGTCTAGGGATAGGACAGTTGAGAGAGTTGAGGAACTAGCAGATCTTTTGGGAATACGTAATCTCTTACTGAGGAAAACAAGTGAGATTAGTGGTGGGGAAGCTCAACGAGTTGCTCTTGCGCGGGCACTGGCTAAAGAACCAAAACTCCTACTACTAGATGAGCCACTTTCATCTCTAGACCCACAGCTAAGAGAGAAACTCCAAATGGAGATACGAAGCATTCAAAGAAAATTAGAAATCACAACAATCTATGTGACTCATAGTCAAGACGAAGCATTTGCGATATCTGACAAAGTAGCAATCTTAGATGATGGCATCGTGAGTCAAGTCGGCACTCCTGAGGAGCTTTATGATTCACCAACCAATGAGTTTGTGGCTAGATTTCTGGGTAGTGGTAATATTTTCTCTGGGCAAGTAGTGGAAGTATCTGATGGGCATCTTACTGTTTTGGTAAATAACAGTCGATTCAAAATTCTAGGTGAAGGAGAAATTAACTCACTAGTCAAATTCAGTATGAAACCTGAAGATATCATAATTTCTGACACATCAGTAACAGATTGGGCACAAGCTAACCTGATTTCAATCACACCCCAAGTAGGTTCCTACAAAGTGACCGTTGATTTCAATGGTCTTCCATTAAATGCTCTAATATATGATGAGCAGCTAGTCAAGCGTCTGAGAGCGAATGGTGAAAGTGTTATTTCGTTTTCATTCAAACCTGAATCAATTATTATCCTCAGGTAATTCAGCTTGTTAATCTGGTGGGGGAGGAATTTTGGCCCGTTTTGATTTTGGTTTAGGTTCAACATCAGATTCAGGTTTTGATTTAAGCTTATCAGAGGATTCTGAAAC
>VAPC010204721.1_pt1 | contig 23157 bp, 22 predicted proteins | sample 3395121 | NCBI WGS metagenome assembly VAPC01 (sample SAMN08290434, study PRJNA428436) | hydrothermal vent metagenome | isolation source: Deep-sea hydrothermal vent chimney | place: Indian Ocean: Southwest Indian Ridge | depth 1711 m m
ATCGGATGTTCGAATCCGAGCTGCCTCGCGTGCAGCCACGGCCTTCCCGGATCACCAGTGACACCCAGCTTTCCGTATAGACGGTCTCCGACGATCGGATGTCCGATCGACCTCATGTGCACGCGGATCTGATGTGTGCGGCCCGTCTCGAGAGTCACGGACAACAGGGTCGCTTCGCGGGCATCCCACCGAGCGAGTCTTCGATAATGCGTCCGGGCCGGTCTCCCGGACCTGCTGAGATGCATACGAGTCGGGTTCTGCGGATCACGCCCGATCGGTGCGTCGATCGTTCCGATCGTGTTCGTGAATCTGCCATGGACGAGGCTGAGATACCGGCGGGAGACCTCTCGAGCCTTCATCATCTCGATCAGTCTCTCGTAGGCCACTCCGGTACGTGCGACCACCAGCAGACCCGACGTGTCCCTGTCGAGTCGATGGACGATCCCCCAGCGGTCCTGCTGTCCAACCCCAACGATGTCCGGATACCGGTCCATCAGACCATTCACGAGTGTTCCGCTTCCCCGTCCAGACCCGGGGTGAACAACGATTCCCGGGGGTTTGTCGACAACGAGAATCGATTCGTCCTCGTGAACGACCGAGAACGGGATGTCCGATTCAGGGACGAGTTCCGTCACGAGCTCGGGCATCTTGGCACGGATGACCACACCGGAACGCAACTTCTGTGCCGCTTTCAAAGGAGTCTCGGCGACCGTCGCGTCACTGTTGCCGATGATCTCGCGAACCATCGAGCGCGGTATCTCGAGTGTCACCGCCAGGATCTTGTCGGCCCGCTCACCATCGAGCTCTTTCGGAACAATGACATCGACGGTTGTCATTGACGTTTCCAGAACGCCGCAATGAACAACAACACGACGCCGACGTTGACCGCAATGTCCGCGACGTTGAAGGTCGCAAAGAACGAGAAGTCGATGAAGTCGACGACGGCGCCATCGAGCAAGCCATCTCCCCTCAATACCCGGTCGATCAGGTTTCCGACGGCACCACCGAGTACGAGACCGAGCGCCGCCGCCTCGATGCGACGGCTCGCATCCTTGAGAACGTAGAAGATCAGTCCGACGACGCCGATGACGATGAGGGCGACGATCTCGCCGCTCCCACTGAACAAGGAGAACGACGCACCCGTGTTGAATGTGAGCTTGAGCTGAAAGAAGCCGTCGACAACAACGAGCGGGCCATCGGCAAGGGCCGTCGTAGCCCACCACTTCGTGAGTTGGTCGAGGCCAACAACAGCCGATGCTACGACAACCGCGAACGCCCGCCTGCTCAAACGCGGTTGGCTGCTTCCACCGTCGTCGTCGCGTAGGGCAGAGCCTCCAGCCTGGCTACCGGGATCGATTCCCCCGTCACTTCGCATATCCCGTACAGCCCTTTCTCCATTCGATCCTGCGCATGGCGAACCCTCGCAAGCAGATCGCGTGCATTCTGCACCGTCGCCTGATCGATTCCGATCTCGACGTTGATCGCACCACCGTCAACGTTATCCGGATCGGCGTTGCGGTCGGCTGAACCCTCGGCGATAACACTTTCTTCACGTTCACGCTCATGCTCGTCGATGATACGCTCGAGACGTTCACGCTCGGATTGAAGCCTACGGCTCAGCTTCTCGAGTGTCGATGCTGCTAGTTCCCTGGTCATTCATCCTCCTCAGCGGGGAGAATGTAGCACCACCGGAAACCTTGTGATCGGTTGACGAAGTGTGAACCGCTCGACGCGGTTCACACTTCGGTTCACAGTCCACGGTTTACGGCTCGAGGTTCAGGGTTCAGGGCCTTCGGTTGCTATCTTTCAGCGCCATGGATCGGAATCCGATTCGAGAAACCGTTGACGGCGTCGAGGTCGATCTTCTCGTCGTCCCAAATGCCAGCCGAGCCGCGGTCGTCGGCGTTCACGGTGATCGCGTGAAGATCCGCGTCACGAGTCCAGCCGAGAAGAACAAGGCGAACGCAGCGGTTATCGACTTGATGCGACACGCCACGGGCGCCAGACGTGCGGAGGTGAGCAGAGGACGGACAGGGCGCCACAAGACAGTTCTCCTGACCGGCGTAACAGCCGAGTCAGTCAGAAGAGAGCTAGAAACCGTCAACTGTGAACCGTGAACCGTGAACCAAGGAGCGAGCGTCAACGCGTTCGACTGCTCCAAGGTCGGCTACCATCCTGACACGCTGTGACAGGGACGCGCCGCCCGTGCGCGATGGACACGAGCGACCGGCGTTGGTGTGAGGCCGGATCCATCTGCGGGCGTACATCACCCCCGAGCCACGGGAAGAAACCGCAAGGGAGTAGACCCCGTCGTCCGCCAACGATACTGGTGCAACGAGCGGCTGGCGTTGCCAGCAAGCCGGGTGGTACCGCGGTTCCCCCGTCCCGGCACCGAATGGTGACGAGATCGAGGACATACTGTGACAGACGAACCCACCTTCCCAAAGGTCAACGCAGCAGTCGACCTTCCCGAGCTCGACGGCCGCATTCTGGAATTCTGGGATTCGATTGATGCCTTCAGAACATCCGTCGCGATGCGTGAACCGGACACCGAGTACACGTTCTATGACGGGCCTCCGTTCGCCACAGGATCTCCCCACTACGGGCATCTTCTCCAGGGTGTGGTCAAGGACATCGTGCCCCGGTACTGGACGATGCGAGGACACCGGGTCGAACGCCGCTTCGGCTGGGACACCCACGGTCTCCCCGTCGAGATGGAAGTAGAGAAGGAACTCGGCGTGTCAGGGCCGCGCGAGATTCAGGAACTGGGAGTCGATGTCTTCAACGAGGCCTGTCGCACCATGGTGAACGACATCACCGGTGACTGGGAGGAGATCACCAGACATCTCGGGCGTTGGGTCGATTTCGACGACGACTACAAGACGATGGATACCGACTTCATGGAGAGCGTCTGGTGGGTCTTCGGTCAATTGTGGGACAAAGGCCTCATCTACCGCGACTTCAAGGTGCTCCCCTACTCGTACGGAGCCACTACACCCCTTTCGAACTTCGAGGCGAATCTGGACTATCGCGACGTGGACGATCCAGCCATCACCGTGGCACTCCGGGTGACAGACGACTCGACGGCTGCCACAGCCGGCGATCACTTCGTCATCTGGACGACAACACCCTGGACGCTCCCAGGGAACCTCGCAATCGCCGTCGGTAACAAAATCGAGTATTCCCGGGTTCGACTTCCCGACTCTCGGAACTCGTACTGGGTTGCGACCGAGCTCGTCGACACGGTTTTTGGCGACGAACATCAGGTAACGGGCACAGCTCGAGGTTCCGAGCTCGTGGGCGCGAGATACGAACCACCGTTCGACGACTTCGCCGACAAAGCGGGCGAGGGCGCTTTCGTCGTGATCCCTTCCGACCACGTGACCGTCACCGAAGGCACCGGGCTGGTCCACATGGCTCCCGCCTATGGCGATGAGGACTTTCGCGCATTCCAGACCGAGGGTATCTCCGTCCTGGTTGACCCCGTTGATGCGGAAGCACGTTTCACGTCAGAGTTTCCGGTGGTTGAGGGGATGAACGTCAAGGAAGCAGACACCGTGCTGATCGACCTGCTCAAGAGGTCGGGCAAGCTCCTGAACAGAGCCACCATCAGACACTCGTACCCCTTCTGCTGGCGAACAGGCACTCCTCTCATCTACAAGGCGATACCAACGTGGTTCGTGGCAGTCGAGAAGTTCCGAGACCGCATGGTCGAGGTCAACAACGACATCAGATGGGTTCCTGAGGCGATCGGAAGGAACCGATTCGGAAACTGGCTCGAAGACGCAAGAGACTGGGCGATAAGCAGAAACCGGTACTGGGGTTCCTGCATCCCCGTATGGGAGTGCGACGAATGCGGCGAGCATGTTGCCGTATCGTCAATCGATGAGCTCTTCGAGCTCTCCGGTGTCAGACTCGACGACCTGCACAGACACTTCGTCGATCCGGTCACGTGGGAGTGCTCCTCGTGTAGAGGGACGATGCGCCGGGTCCCCGAAGTATTGGATTGTTGGTTCGAAAGCGGCGCCATGCCCTTCGCACAGATCCACTACCCATTCGACAACAAGGAACGCTTCGAGCAGAGATTCCCTGCCGATTTCATCGCGGAGGGTCTCGACCAGACACGGGGCTGGTTCTACACACTCCTCATTCTCTCAACAGCCATACGCGATGAGGCACCGTTCCAGAATTGCATCGTGACAGGCATGGTGCTCGCTGAAGACGGCCACAAGATGTCGAAATCGCTCAAGAACTACCCTGATCCGATTCACGTCCTGGACGACTTCGGCGCAGATGCGCTGCGGGCCTATCTCATCAACTCGCCGATCGTTCGCGGTGAGCCGCTCAGATTCTCAGAGGATGGCGTGCGAGAGGTGGTCCGAACCGTCCTGCTCCCGTTGTGGAACTCGTATTCCTTCTTCACCACGTATGCGGAGGCCGATGGGATCACCGCACAAGATCTGCGATCGGCACCCGACCTGGTCGATCGACCTGAGATCGACCGCTGGATCATCTCCGTCCTCCAAAGTCTCGTTGGCGACGTGAACCGTGAGATGGAGGCATACAGACTGTTCGCAGTGGTTCCTCCGATCATCGGTTTCGTTGGAGACCTGACGAACTGGTACATCCGGAGATCGCGACGCCGGTTCTGGGCGCACCGCGGCGCCGCGGACGACGCTGACAAGATGGCCGCATTCGCGACTCTGTATGACGTGCTGGCCATATTCATCCGGGTGGCAGCACCGATCCTGCCATTCGTGACGGAGGAGATCTACCAAGGTCTCGTTCGTCGGGTTGATCCCGGCGCGCCTCCAAGCGTCCACCATACGGACTATCCAGAAGCCGACGTCGATGCGATCGACGAAGAGCTCGAGCGAGCGATGGCAACCGTGAGGACGGTGGTGGCCCTCGGACGTGGTCTGAGGAAGCGCCATGATCTGCGCGTGCGTCAGCCGCTCTCCTCTGTGACAGTGGTGACGAGGTCACCCGAGGAACAGGCTGCCGTCACCAACCACAGTGAGCTCATCTCGGAGGAACTGAACGTTGCCGAAGTCGAGGTTCACGCCAACGAAGATGGGCTCGTCGACCTCGAAGCGAAGGCGAAATTCAGGAAACTCGGACCACGATACGGCAAGGACATGAAAACTGTTGCAGCCATCATCAGCAATCTCGATCATGATGCGATCGTCGGCCTCCTCGACGGGCGCTCCGTCTCGGTGGATGGTTTCACGTTCGACCAAGACGACATCGTGGTGTCCCGCACGCCACTTCCGGGGACGGTCGTGGCCTCGGAGGGATCGATCTCCGTCGCACTTGACTCGACCATCACGGAGCATCTCGAAATCGAGGGACTTGCACGCGAGCTCGTGAACCGCATCCAGGGGATACGAAGACGCCTCGATCTCGATGTGACGGACCGCATCGACATCGTGTGGTCGAGCGATCATCTCGAAGTCGCATCAGCGTTCGATCGGCACGCCGGCATGATCTCGGGCGAGGTCCTTGCCGATTCGATCACACAGAGCGTTGATGCCCAAGGCGAGGAGTACGACCTCGGCAAAGCAACCGTGAGGCTGTCAGCGAAGCTCGCTTAGGGAGAAGTGCTGAGTGATGCCGTTGGTCGTCGAGATGGCTGACACGTATTGCTCAGCGCTCTCCTAAAGCAATCCCGACAGGATCGACAGCCCCACGATCAGTATCAGGGGCGACAGATCAAGAGCCGCTCCGCCGATGCGCACGGGTGGAACCACAGCCCTGATGGGCCGCAGGACCGGTTCGATGACCTTCGAAAGTGCGTCATACACCTTCCTGACGGGGTGGTCCCAGCTGAGCCTTCCGAATGTGATGAGGTACGACAGGACGATCCAGAGAAGCATCCCGAGCACGAACCAGTTGATGATCAGCCGAAGGAACGCCACGTCAACTCTCGGAGTCGAAGAGTCCGAGCTTTTCGAGTCGCTCGCGTTCTTGGGTACCGAGTGTGACTCCGGACGGTGTTATGAGAATCACTCCCTTGGACGTCTTGGCCATCTTTCCGTCGAGGGCGTAGGTGAGACCTGACGCAAAATCCACGATTCTGCGCACCATCTCTGGTTCCGTGTTTCGCAGATCGAGCACGACACCACGACCACCCCGAATGGAGTCGGCAAGCGTCTGTGCGTCGGAGAAGTTCCGTGCAACGATTATGTGGGATTCCGGTTCCATTCGACGACGGGCGATGTCCGCTGTCGAACCGGCGTTCGGATGGATGTACACACCTGCCTCGGCATAGACCCTGTCGTCCGACATTCGCTGCCTCGTTGCAGCGGGCGGCTCGATTCTTCGCCCGGCGACACCAGACCCCGGCTTGGCAATCGTCGAGGTCCGTGCATTGTCGGTGGTCGCCTGTCCCGGTGGAAAAGGTGTTCCCGCGGAGCCCGGCTCAACCTGCCTGACCTCGCCAACGGGCGAGTCGATGGTACCGGCCCCCTGCTCCTCCTCGTCTACGAGACCGAGATAGAAGAGAGTCTTGTTCCACAGTGATGACATATCCGAATCCCGTTTGTTTCAGCGGCCTGTTGGCTCAAAGATAGCCCTTCCGACGCGCACCATGGTTGACCCTTCCTCAATCGCGACCTCGAAGTCGTGGGACATACCCATCGAGCAGTGCTCCATGTTGGCATACGAACCACGATAGTGGTCGAAGATCGCCCTGAGCTGGGCGAAGTACGGTCTTGTCTGTTCCGGGTCCGGAGCAACAGGAGGTATGGCCATGACACCCGCAACGTCGACACCCAACTCGAGGAGCTGCTCGATGACAGTGTCGGAATCACTCGGGTCAAATCCGGATTTCTGGGGTTCGTTGCCGAGGTTGAACTGCATCAGTACCGGAGTCGCTCCGGCGCTTACCGGAGTCGCTCCGGCGTTTACCCATCTCTGCGCCAGAGAGAGACGATCCATCGAATGAAGCAGCGCTGCGTGTTCCTGTACGAATGCAACCTTTCGGCTCTGCAACGGACCTATGAAATGCCATTCGACTTCATCGAACAGGCCGCTTGCGACACGATCTTGAAGTCCCTGCTGTCGGTTCTCGCCCAGGACCAGCTGTCCGGATCGAACAACCGAAGCAACATCCTGGTTGGACCTGCCCTTCGACACAACAACAAGCGTGATCGTGTCCACCGATACGCCTGTGCGGGTCGCCGCGGCGTCGATGGCGGATCTGACGCTTACGAGCCCTATCGGATCCATGTCACCGTTACCTGTCGCTGAGGTGTTGCGCTCTCCCTGTGTGAGTGAAAACGCCCGCCATGCATTGTGCATGCATCAAAGACCGTGACATCTACTCCCGGTAGCTGCGCGCGAACTCCCGCCGCCAGGTCGACGCTGAGGCTGCCCGACACCGTTGAGTCTGCGAATCCTCCGAGGGCATCGACCACCTCGGATCCAACCGCGTAGCAGCACGGGCCGATGTGGGGTCCAATCACCGCCGTACCCGCCTGATCCCCCGCGTCTCGCATCATTGCGAACGCTTCAGCCACAACACCGGCCGCGACGCCACGCCACCCGGCATGGACCACAGCAACGGTCTGGCTGCCTGTCAGCACCACCGGTACACAGTCGGCAGTTGTAACGGCGATGGGCAGGAGCGGCACCGAAGTCATCAGGCCATCCGCTTCACCCAGGTGGCCGGGACCAGTCGCCACGACGACATTCGATCCATGGACTTGGTCGACGAAGGCCCAGGCTTGCGGGATGTCGAGAACCTCGGAGAATCGACTTCTGGCTTCGATGTCGGACCGCGGGTCACCATCGCGAGACTCGCCGAAGGCAACCCAGGGGAAACCCCGAGGGCGAATCATCCTCTTACGAAACCGGGAATGTCCATCTCGTCGGTACCGGCTTGCTCCACATCTTCGACGCCGGAGTCACCGAGAATCCCGGGACGGTGTGTGCGAGAAGGTTGTGTCGAGAAGCTGCCTCTTCGGTCACGATCGAATCCTGCAGCGATGACGGTCACCCGCATCTCGTCACCGAGGGTTTCATCGATGACGGCACCGAAGATGATGTTCGCATCTGCGTCTGAGTGATCGGCGATGAGAGACGCCGCGGTGTTTACCTCGTGCAGAGTCATGTCCCTCGGTCCGGCGATCGAGAGCAGCACTCCGCGGGCGCCTTCCATCGAGGTCTCCAGAAGCGGACTGGATATCGCTTTCTCCGCGGCTTGCTGCGCGCGGCTGTCGCCCGTCGAGTTACCGATTCCCATCACCGCAGAGCCGGCGTCCGACATCACTGCCTTGACGTCGGCGAAATCAACATTGATGAGCCCAGGAGTTGTGATCAACTCTGTGATCCCTTTGACACCGGAGGTCAAGACATCGTCTGCCATCCGAAAAGCGTCGGCCACCGGCGTTGATGGCTCGGCGATCTCGAGCAGACGCTCGTTCGGGATGATGATGAGCGTGTCGACAGCTCCTTTGAGGGCCTGAATCCCCTGCTCGGCCTGGACGGACCGACGCCGACCCTCGAATCCGAACGGGCGTGTCACGACACCAACCGTGAGGGCACCTGCGGCACGTGCAATCTCAGCGACGATAGGGGCCGCACCCGTGCCGGTACCGCCACCTTCACCTGCCGTGATGAACACCATGTCCGCGCCGGTGAGTGCACCCTCGAGTTCGTCGCGGTGATCCTCTGCCGCTTCTCTGCCGACCTCCGGATTCGCGCCTGCACCGAGCCCTCGAGTTGACTCGCGCCCTATGTCGAGCTTGAGGTCTGCGTCGGACATCAACAGTGCTTGTGCATCCGTGTTGACTGCGATGAACTCGACGCCACCGACACCGTTCTCGATCATGCGGTTGACGGCGTTTACGCCACCACCACCGACGCCGATCACTTTGATCACGGCGAGATACGTGGTTGGTGGTTTGTTCGATTCTGTGGTCATGGGATATCCCTCCCCAAGAAGGTATCAATCAACCTTAGCCTGCACTTCAAGGTTGATGCCAGCCTTATTCCTCGACCTCTATCACAGGTTGAGGGTTCGTGACCGCGGGGCGCAGCGGGGCAATGAGATCGATCGACGCACCCGGCTCGATCCCGGTGTCCAACAACGCCTCGAGAACCGTCGCCTTCTCGGCCATGTCGACCGGCCGACCGAGGCGGACGGGGTGGCCGGCGACCTCTGCTTGCAGACCCTCTCCATCCATCTGGATCCTTGCTCCCGAACGATACCGATCAGCGAGGTATCTGACGAAGACGAGCGCGCCGAGGGTCCGGGGATCCGATATCACATCACCCGGATCGAGAGAGCCCTGATCTATGGCAACGAACATGATCTCGGTCCCAGGAGCTGGGACCGCCTTGATCACGCCGCCGTCGCTGGCAACCAGGACCCACTGATCCCCAGCGAGTACCGGCGCCACAGGAGTCCTCTCGGTGACGTCGATCACGATCGATCCGGGCCAGACGATCTCAACCGTGACAGACTCAACCCAGGGATCCTCGAGAATCAACAGGGTGATGGCATCACCATCGATGTCGATCGTCGGCGTGCCGACATCCATTCCGAGCGCTTGTATCGCGGCGCGCGGATCCGAGTTCTCTGCTCCGGTCACATCGACCTGGCGAATGGACAGGATCGGCGAGCGGACCAGCCACAGCGATCCGAGGACAACCGCCACAACCGCGATCACCACGAGGATCCACTTCAATCGCTTTCGTGCGCGGTCTTCTGAGACCGTCTTCCGGCGCTCCGCTACTCGTGGTTCCATGACGGTCATGCTCCGCCTCCGGGCTGTACGAACGATCCGAGGAATCGTATCTCGGGTTCGAGCTCGATCCCTGTCATGTCGCGGACCTTTGCTTGGATCTCATGAACGAAGGAGAAGATATCGCCTGCCGTCGCTCCAGGCGTGGCAATCATGAAATTGGCATGCACGGGGGAGACCCGAACGGGCCCGACGGCGGTGCCCTTCAACCCGCACCGATCGATGATCGCTCCTGCAGCATCGTGGGTCGGGTTCTTGAAGACACTTCCCGCATTGAGTGTTCCACCCGGCTGATGCTCCTTCCGCCATCTCGTGATCTCCCTCATGGCGGCCTCGAGCTCGTTCGGCTTACCCGGCGTCGTCCTGAACGTGCCCTGCACAACAGCATCGGTGTCGGTGAGGTCGGAGTGACGGTATGTCAATCCGAGGGAGGCCACATCTCGCTTCGTGAGTGACCCAGAGGTGAGATCAACCACGACGGCCCCTTCAAGGACGGCTGCAGTGTCGGATCCATGTCCGCCGGCGTTCATCGCAACGGCACCTCCAACGGTACCGGGAATACCCACATAGAACTCAAGGCCGGCCATTCCGGCGCTCGCGGCCACTCTCGCAAGCTTCGGAAGCGCGAGGGCCCCACCAGCCACGACGGTCCCGTCAGATCTCGCGTCAACGGCGCAGAACGCACCACCGAGGCGGAGAACCAAACCATCGATGCCTTCATCGGAGATGACGACGTTGCTTCCTCTCCCGAGCACAACGACCGGTATCCCCTCGGGAATGAGTTCCAGAATCGATCGCAGCTCCTCGAGATCCTGTGGTTCGGCGAACCATCTCGCCGAGCCGCCGACCTTGTACGTCGTCATCGGCGCGAGTGGAACATCGCTTTGCACGGACCTGTGTTCCATCACGAACCGCTTTGGATCGCCTGGGCGACAGGACGAGCAATCGAAGTGATGTCTCCCGCCCCAAGGAGGAGCACGGTATCCCCGGGGCCGGCGAGGTCGGCAACGATCGGACCGATGTCTGCAAGGTTGGGTGCGTAGATGGTTCGGCCGCCGGCTGCCTCGGACGCAGCGGCAACGATTCTTCCCGACACACCGATGATCGGCACTTCGCCGGCCGCATACACATCGGTGACGATGGTGTGATCGGCAAGAGCCAGGGGGGCCCCGAACTCAGGGCCGAGATCCGCAGTTCGGGTATAGCGGTGCGGTTGAAAGACGACAATGACGGCTCCCTTGGTTCCGTGAGCCGCCGCCGCGATCGTGGCTGCGACCTCGGTGGGATGGTGTGCATAGTCATCGACGATCGTCACACCTCGAACGTTGCCGCGAATCTCATAGCGCCTCCGCACGCCCGCGAAACCCGCCAGCGCAGTGACAGCCCCCGTCAGGTCATACCCGAGCTCCGAAATGAGCGCGAGCACTCCGGCAGCATTCGACGCGAGGTGTGCTCCAGGCTTCGGGAGCGCGACTTCTACCTCGACATCGGGGCCGGCGACACGGAACGTCTGTCCATCGGTGGTGTGTTCGTGGTCCAGAATCCGCCACTTGGCGTGACGAGAGAACCCATAGGAGATGAGGGGCACACGCTGGTCGAGTCTGCGAACACCCGGGTCGTCGAAGCAACCGACCGTGAGCCCATCAACACGAGCTGCTACCTGGGCGAACGCATCCTCGAGTGCTGCGACCGTGCCGTAGTAGTCGAGATGGTCCGGCTCGATGTTCGTGACAAGCAAACCATCGAGATCGAGGTGCCGAAATGTCCCGAAGGCCTCGTCTGCTTCGAGCACGAACAGGTCGTCCACTCCGAGGTGTGCTCCGGTGTTCAGACGGATCATCTCTCCACCGACGAGAAAACTCGGGTCGAGACCTATACCCCTGAGCGCCGCAACAGCGAGGGCAGTCGAGGTGGTCTTGCCATGGGTACCGGCGAACCCGATCGTGCGCATGCTCCCTGTGAGTGCAGCAAGCAGACGGGGACGTTCCCATACCGGGATTCCACCAGAGCGAGCGGCTCCGATCTCAGGATCGTGGTCGGGTACCGCCGACGATGCGACGACAAGCTCGACACCTTCCACAGCGTCGGGCCTATGTCCAACCCACGTCTCGACGCCGACGTCTTGCAACGTGTCGAGCATGCGACCGGGCTTCACATCGGACCCCGTCACCGTGTGACCCATCTGGCTGAGAAGTTTCGCCAATCCGGACATGCCGGCTCCGCCGGCGCCCACAAGGTGTACCCGGTCGGGGACGTGGGTCGGGTCAGTCACCGGCGACCTCGATCACGCGCTGTGCGATTGCCAGTGCAGCACCGTGATGCTGGGATGCCGTGGCGATGTCGGACATCTCCTTGCGCTTCACCTCGTCGGTGAGCAAGCTCTCCGCGGTGCCGATGATCTCGTCCCTGCGATCCTGGTCGATGACGACGCCGCCTCCAGCACGCACAAGGTCATCTGCATTTGATGCCTGGTACCCCTTTCCGGCGGGCAGAGGGACCAGAATCGAAGGAGTAGCGGTTGCATGGAGTTCTGAGACAGTCATCGCTCCCGACCTCGAGATCACGACGTCACATGCCGCGTAGAAACGTTCCATCTGTGATTCGAACGGGACAACGAACCACCCTTCGACGGAGGATGCTTCACGTGCGATCCTGGCATGGTGTGGCTCACCCGTCACATGCAGTATCTCGTATGCCCGATCATCGTTGGACGCTATCTCCGTGGTCAAGTCGTTCAAGGCGGCAGCTCCGAGACTCCCGCCGAACACGCCGAGGACGGTTGCGCCCGGACCGATTCCGTAGTGCTCCCTCGCTGCGGGCCTGAGGGCATCCCTGTCGAATAGCTCGAACGGGGCTCGAAGCGGGTTGCCGACGACGACGGCGTTCCTGAGTTTCTTCGCCGCTGGTTCGAACGCGACGTACACCGTATCGGCTATCGGTGCGAGCAGCCTGTTGGCAACCCCCGGCGCGGCGTTCGCCTCGTGAATGATCAGCGGGATCTTCGATCTGCGGGCAGCCAAGCCTGCAGGACCCGAAACGTAGCCGCCGAAAACAACCATTACGGCGATGCCCTCGGATTCGATTCGATCGGCGATCACTCTCGTCGCATTCCTGATCTTCAGCGGGAGCGTGAGATTGTCTGCAGAAAGGGAACGCCTGATACCGTGGACATCCAGCTGTACGAACGGATACCCGGCTGCAGGAATCGTTTCCGCCTCCATGCGGTCACCTCCGAAGAAGATGACATCACCTTTCCCGAGCCCGAGCCCGACGAGCGATTCTGCAACGGCGAGCGCCGGATAGACGTGCCCACCGGAACCAGCGGCAGCCAATCCGATCCTCACGATGTGCTCTGCTTCGCTTCGCGACGATCAGACGATCGCGAGATGTTGAGGAGTACACCTACGGCAGCAAGGTTCGCAAGCATCGCGTTGCCGCCAGATGAGATGAACGGCAGCGGTACGCCCGTGATCGGGAGCACCGCTATGACGCCCCCGATATTGACGAGCGCCTGGATCGAGAGCCACGCGACTATCCCAATGGCCAGAAGCCTTCCATACATGTCGGGTGCTCGGTAGGCGATCGAGACACCAACCACAGCGATCAGGGCAAACAGGGTGATCACGATGAACGCGCCGGCGAATCCCGTCTCCTCACCGATGATCGCAAAGATGAAGTCCGTATGAGCGTTCGGAAGCCAGGACCACCGAGCACGACTCTTTCCGAGGCCGACACCGAACAAACCGCCGGTGCCGAGAGCAACCATGGACTGCACAGCCTGAAGGCCGGAACCTTGGGCGTTCTCGAAGGGTTTCAGGAACCCCAGGAGGCGGGCCTTTCGATATTCTGCCGACATCGCAAGAGCCGTCATTGATATGGCACCCAACGCGGCCATCGAGAAAACGAAGCGCAGTGGCACGGTCGACGCTGCGAGCATCACGAATGCTGGGAGAACGATGAGAAGGATGTTTCCGAAATCGGGCTGTGCGAGCAGGAGGAGACTGACCGTCCCGAGAATCGCACCAACAGGAATCAGCACATGCCTGATGTCTCTGAGAAGCGCATCTTTCTTCGTGAGCAGAGAGGCCAGCAGCGACAACGTCGCGAACTTCGCGAACTCGGCTGCCTGGAAGGTGACCGGCCCGATCTCGATCCACCTCGTCGCACCACCCCGCGTGTCCCCGACGACCAACGTGACCACAAGACCTACGACGGCGGCAAGGTAGATCGGCAACGCGAACTTCCTCCACACGTGATACGGAACGAACGACGTGATGACGAGCGCTCCGAGGCCGAAGCCGACCCACATGACTTGTTTGGTGAACAGCTCGAACTGATCGGCATTCGCCCTGATCGACACGACCGAGGATGCGCTCAGCATCGCCCCAAGACCGATCGTGAGCAGCATCGCAACGATGACGAGCAAGAACACGGAACGTCTGCTCCCAGCGGACCTGATCTTGCCTTGCGTGTCGGGATGGCGGTCCGAACGTGAACCGTCGGCCGTTTTGCTCGATGAGTCGGCGATTTGTGTCATGCAGCCGTCCCCCCGGTCTGCTTGACCAGACGCTGGAATGCCTCGCCCCGCTCAGCGTAGGAGGAGAACTCGTCGAAGCTGGCGCAGCCGGGTGAGAGCAGAACGGTGTCACCGGACCCAGCCAGGGTCCTTGCGACCTTGACAGCCTCCTCGAGTGACTCGACGACCGTGGCCGGGATTCGGGTTGCCTCCGAAATCGCAGGACCGGCCTCTCCGAAGGCGATCAGGTTCGTGACACCTTCGAGGGAGCCGATCGGTGAAAGATCGAGCCCCTTGTTCTGACCGCCGGCGAGCAGAACGACAGGGGCGAGTGCCGACACGGCAGCCGTCGTCGCATGTGGGTTGGTGGCCTTCGAGTCGTCGATCCACACAACGCCGTCCTCCGTGTCGACCACCTGTCTCCGATGGGCTCCGGGGTGGAACCGACTGATGCCAGCCTGCAAACCTTCACGTGACGCTCCTGCGGCGCTGGCAACCGTCGCCGCCGCGACGAGATCGAACAGGAATGAGGGATCCTCGGTCGGCGCAACGAATTCGTCTCTCCCGATCACGATGCGATCCCCCTCAACACCGTTGCCGTTCAAGGGAACCATCGTTCCCGAACAGGGTGCGAGCGCACATTGCGCCGTCGACACGACGGAGACGACGATGGGATCGTCTGCGTTGTAGGCCAGCACCGAGTCCTGATCCATTCCGAGGAAAATGCGGGCCTTTGCGTCGACGTACTCCTCGAACGTCCCATGCCAATCAAGGTGGTCGGGGGCGATGTTCAACAGAGCGGCTGCCATCGGAACTGCTCCTCCGAGGAACCGGAGTTGATAGGAGGAGAGCTCGAGAACCAGAACCTCAGCATCACTGTGTGTCATCCCGGACACGGGCGTACCGAGGTTCCCTCCGCCTTGCGCACGGACGCCGGATGCAGCAAGCATGTCGGCAACGACCTCGGTCACAGTTGTCTTACCGTTCGTTCCCGTAACCGCAACGAACGGTGTTTCGATGTGTTCGAGACCGAATCCCGCCTCGGTGATGACCTCGACGCCGGCTGCAATGGCGTCACGTATCGGTGGCCTCGTCTCGGCGAACCAGGGAGAGGTTATGACACGATCGACGCCTTCGAGAAAACTCGAGTGCCACTCCGAAGGCAGCACCGTGACCCTTCCTCGGAGATCGGCGGGAGGTTCGGGCGACTCGACGTCGTACACCACGACCTCCGCGCCGTCGGCGAGGCTGATCCTCGCAGCGTCGGCGAGGCCTCTCAGACTTGAACCGAGGATCAGGTTCCTCATAAGATCGACCCAGGTCCTGATACCCAGTCCGCGTAGAACAGTCCTACGCCCACGGCAACCATCATCCCCGAGATGATCCAGAATCTGATGATCACGGTGGTTTCCGGCCACCCCTTGAGCTCGAAATGGTGATGGATGGGAGCCATGAGGAAGATCCTCTTTCCGAATCCTCGGAAGGATATGACCTGGAGGATCACAGAGACGGTTTCCATCACATAGAGGCCACCGATCACAACAAGAAGCAACTGGGTATTGGTGAGAATCGCAACCGCCGCCATCGCGCCGCCGATCGCATGTGAACCGGTGTCTCCCATGATGATCTTCGCCGGAGCAGCGTTCCACCAGAGAAACGCGAGCGCCGCTCCGAGAACGGCTGCAGCGAACACCGCGATGTCGAGGGCCCCGTTGACTTCGTAGAATCCGGCTGTATCTCGCGATTGCCAGAACGCTATGAGCACGTAGGCGCCGAACACCAGGGCGCTGGATCCTGCGACCAGACCGTCGAGGCCGTCCGTGATGTTCACAGCGTTGGATGTTGCCGTGAGCATGAACAGCACGAGCCCGAAGAACAGCACGGGACCGAGATCGATTCCGAGAGGCCTTGCGAAGGACAATTCGGTGCTCACTCCCACCTCTGTGGCGCCCCAGGCGAAGGCGGCGGCTATCAGGAGCTGCCCTCCGAACTTCCAGCGCTTCGACAGACCCTCGTTCCGTTTTCGAGCGAATTTCGCGTAGTCGTCGGCGAATCCGATCATCGCCATTCCGACGAGGGCGAACACGCCGAGGAGCGCCTTGACGCTGAACTCCTGCGTCGTGAATCCGAAGCCATCGCCGAGTGTGAAGAACTTGAAGTGTGCAAGGACATATCCGATGACCGCTCCCGTGACGATCACGACTCCCCCCATCGTGGGGACACCTTGCTTGTGCATGTGACCCTCAACCTCGGACTGGATGAACTGCCCGATGCTTCGCCGTCTCAGGAAGCGGATTGCCAGCGGCGTCGCGAGGATCACGATTATGAACGCAAGAGCGGTTGAGAGAAGGAGGGAGATCACGATGCAGCGTCCTCGATCAGATGGAGAGCGAGGCGTTCAAGGCTGGCCGAACGTGAGGCCTTCACCAGCACGACGTCTCCCGGTTCGATGATGTGAGCAAGCGTATCTGCCGCATCCTCGATATCGGTGGCTTTGTAGACCCGACCCGAGAAGCCGACAGCGTATCCGTGGTCGGGGCCTACAACCACAAGCTCGCAGAACCCGAGTTCTCCCGCGAGTCTCCCCATTCGAACGTGTTCGATCTCACACACCTGTCCGAGCTCGGCCATCGCGCCGAACACGGCGATACAACGCCCGTCCATGTCCGCAACGGTCCGGAGCGCGCTTTCGACGGATTGCGGGTTGGCGTTGTACGCATCGTTCACAACGGTGTAGGTACCTCGATGTACCTCCATCCGCCACGCGGATCCCTTCTCCGTTTCCAGTCTCGTGATGAACTCCGCGACGTCGACACCAAGGGCGATCGCAACACCAACCGCAGCAGCCGCATTGGTTGCCTGGTGGATACCGGCCAGCGAAAGGGAGACTCGGAATTCGCCCAGGGGCGTATGCAGGGTGAAGGTCGGCAGACCTCGGTCGTCGGTCGAGACGCCGGAGACTTGCACGTCCGACCCCTCCCCGCCGAAGGTAATCGTTGTGTGGCTGCCATCGCGATGCAATGCCTGTTCGTCGTGCGGTAACACTGCGATCCCATCGGGCGTGAGTGCGTCGACGAGCTCGTACTTCGCGTCTTGAAGGCCCTTCATCGATCCGAAGGTCTCGAGGTGTACAACACCGAGGTTCGTGATCACAGAGACATCCGGCTGGACAACCGGGCTCAGCCAATCGATGTGACCGATCCCGCGCGAGCCGACTTCGAGGACCAGCGCGGTTGCATCCCTCGGGGTGGAGAGCACGGTGAGCGGCACCCCTATCTCGTTGTTGTACGAGCGAGGGGAGGCCCAGGAACCGACGAGTCCGCAAGACACGAGGTCCTTCGTGGAGGTCTTTCCTGTTGACCCGGTGATCGCAACGACCGGGATGTCGAGTTCATTTCGTCGCTTCACACCGAGCGCGGCCAGCGCACTGCCGGTTGAGTCGACCTCGATGCGCGGCGTGGAATCGATGCCGGCGCCGCGGTTGACGACGACTCCGCAAGCACCTGAACCGAGAACATCCTCCACGTAGGCATGACCGTCGAACGTCTCACCCACGAGAGCAACGAAGAGCTTGCCGTCGACTCCGGTACGGCTATCGGTCGCGACGCCCTGAACAGCTCGAGCCGGGTCTCCAACAAGTGTGCCCCCGACGGCGTCTGCCGCCTCTTGGAGGGTCCAGCCGAGGGATACACCGTTCATGACAGCACCCATCCTGCGTCGACGAGCGCGTCGCGGACCTCGTCCCTGTCATCGAATGGAAGAACCTCTGTTGCGATTTCCTGCCCCTGCTCGTGCCCCTTGCCCAACACGAGAACCATGTCTCCCGTTCGCGCAACAGCGATCGCGCGTCTGATCGCTGATCTTCGATCGATGACCGTCTCGACCACCGCGTTCGGCTGAGCCTCCGCTCCGCGTCGGACCTCGGCAGCAATGACAGACGGATCCTCCGACCGCGGATTGTCGGTTGTGATGATCGTCAGGTCCGAGAGCCTTGCGGCGGCGGCACCCATGATCGACCGCTTGTCCCTGTCGCGATCTCCGCCGGCACCCACGAGTGCTATCACGCGGCCCGAAACCGTGGACTGTGCCGAGCCCAGGACGACCGCGATCGCGTCGGGTGTGTGCGCGTAGTCCACTACCACGGTGAAGGGCCCATCGTGAGGAATGAGCTCCATTCGCCCCGGAATGGCATCGAGCTTCCCGAGCCCTCTGCTGATGGTAGGAAGATCGACACCGAGTCTGAGAGCCATGCCGATCGCGACCAGCGCATTCGCCACGTTGAACCGTCCGACGAGTGGAAGCGCAACAGGCACGGAGCCCTCAGGAGTCATGACTGTGAAGGAGGTTCCCACGGTGCTCTCTACCAGGTCGGTTGCTGAGACCTCGGCGTCCGCGCCCAGGGACACCGTCGTTGTTGACACGTTGGTGGACTCCTCGAGACGCTCACCCCACGGGTCGCCCTTGTTTATCACCGCAGCGTCGGTCACGCTCTGTGTGAAGAGTCGCTGCTTCACCTCGAAGTATGCCTCCATGTCTCCGTGGAAGTCCAAGTGGTCCTGGGAGAGGTTCGTGAACCCCACAACCGAGAAGTGGATCGCGTCGCAACGACGCAGCCGGATGGCATGGGAGGACACCTCCATGAGCACGAACCTGACTCCATCATCCCGCATCCTCGCGAGGATGCGCTGGAGGTCGGTCGCCTCAGGTGTTGTCCTGGCGATCGGTAAGGGGGCACCGTTGATCCGTGCGCCGAGGGTGCCGATGACCCCTACGGATAACCCTGCCGAAGTCATGATCGCTTCGATCATGTGCGTAACCGTGGTCTTGCCGTTGGTGCCCGTCACTCCGGCGATGACCAATGACGCGTCGGGGACGTCGAACACTGCTCGAGCTGCCCAGGGCATCGCATCCCGAGAATTCTCCACGATGATCTGCGGTATCGAGCCGGGTTGCTGCTTCTCGACAAGAACGGCTGATGTCCCGTTCTCGATGGCGGCGCCGACGAAGTTGTGGCCGTCGAATTCCTCGCCCGGAATCGCAACAAAGAGGCTGCCCGGGCCGGCTTGGCGTGAGTCGTGGGTGATATCTGACACCGATACATCATCCCCGGCCACTGAGATGAGGCCGGGAACCTGCTCGGCAACCTGGCGGAGCGAGAATCCCATACCGGACATCTCAGTCCCGATCTGGGCTTACGCCAAGCTGATGGAGCGCGTTCTGCGCAACTTCGGCGAACACAGGTGCCGCAGAGGCTCCACCGAACGACATGTCGGTGCCGTCGGGGAGGCGACCGTTCGGCGAGTCGAGAACAACAGCGACCACGACCCTCGGATCATCGAGTGGAGCCATTCCTATGAAGGACGCTGTCGTTTTGTCCGAGTAGACACCGGATTCAACGTCGAATTTTTGACTCGTTCCGGTCTTGCCGCCTGCCGTGTAGTCGGACATACGCGCACGCCGACCGGTGCCTCTGTCCGTTCCGACGACACGGCCGAGCATTCTCCGCATCTCAGAGGCAGTTTCCGGAGAGAGCACACGGCGTGAACGCGGGTGCGTCTCGATCCTCGTACCGTCGGGGCGAATGATCTCCTCCACCAGATACGGCTCGATCCACACACCGTCATTCGCGATCGTTGCGTACACAGCAGCCATCTGGAGAGCAGTCGTCCCGACTGCGTATCCGATCGCAATCGATGATCCACTCGTCTGAGTCCACACGTCCGTCGAGTCGAGTGTGCCTTGCCTTTCACCAGCAACGTCGAGACCGGCCGCTCGACCCAGGCCGAAGGCCGTCAGATACTGGTAGTGCAGCTCGTTGCCGAGGCGACTCTGGATCTCGATCGTCCCGACGTTCGACGACCTCGAGAGTACGTCTTCCACCGGCAACCAGTCGGGAAAGTTGGCGTGATCCTGGTATTCGAATTCGCCGATGGTCACCGAGCTCGGGGTGTCGATCGGGGTCTTGCTGGTGACCACACCCTCCTCGATCGCAGCGGCGATCGTGATGGTCTTGAGCGTTGAGCCCGGCTCGTACACGTCTGCCACGGCCCGGTTGCGCAGGACTGACGGCGTGATCTCGGATCGGTCGTTGAGATCAAGACCCGGCCAACTCGCCATCGCAACCACCTCACCGGTCTCCGGTAGCAGAACAACGATGGAACCGCCAACAGCATTCGTTGTCTGGATCGCCCTACGAAGCGCTTGTTCCGTAGCAAACTGGATCTCACGGTCGATGGTTATGACGATGTCGCTCCCCGGAACGGCCGGCTCGACAAGTACCTCACCCTGGGGAATGACACGTCCGCCCGGGTCAACTTCAACGATGATCTTGCCGGCGCGACCCTTGAGCTCGGAGTCGAACGTCCTTTCGAGACCTTCGAGACCTTCGTTGTTATCGAGGCGGAGCAGGCCGATGACCTGGGCCGCGACTGCGCCGGCCGGATACACACGGAGAGGTTGCTTTCGATAGAACACACCGACCAGTTCGACCTCGTCGACCGCAGCCTCGATCTCGGCCTTGGTCCTGGCATCGACGCGCATCACTATCTCCGCGTACCGGCGTTCAGCGGCCCTGCCCTCAACGAGTTCCGTGGCAAGCTCTTCATACGACTTGTCCGAGAATGGGGCAAGGACGGCCGCGGCAGCTGCCGGATCGTCGAGCAACATGGGGTCGACGACGACGTTGTAGCCGTCGATCGTCATCGCCAGCTCGATGCCATCCCTGTCATAGATGGTCCCGCGCTGAGGGTCGATGGATCTCTCCTTGATCCTCTGGTCGAAGCCGTACTCCGCATACGCCACTGCCTGGTTTCCCTGAAGATCGAACAGAGCGTAACCAATACCCCCCCACGCGAGGATGAATACGAGGCCGACGATCAGAAGGCGAAGATCTCCCCTTTTCCAGATTCGGGCGTTCATCCCGTACCTGTCACGGACGATCACCGGTCAATGCTCTGATGGGTACATCGGATTCGATGACCTGTGCATCCGTGGCGAGTCTGTCGACCACGATCACGACCCGGTCCTGTGGGTAGACAAGTCCGATTCGCTCAGCCTCCCCGGCGATCCTCAAGGGATCCTGAAGTCCAGCGAGATCGTACCGAAGGTCGAGCTGTCGCGACTGCTCGATGTTGATCTCAGTTTCGAGCCGATCGATTTCGAACGCTGTCTGGTCGAGCGAGATGCGCAGGTAGATCATCGCGAAGAACACGGCAACAACCGCGAGCACGAAGAAGACAAGCGGAAGGATCCTCGGTCCCGCACCGCGGATCAGACCACTGCTGGTACTCCGGGACCGGCGGTTTCTGTGGGGGATGGCTTGGGCGGTCATAGGATCCGTTCTCCACAGCGCAGCACGGCACTCCGTGATCGTGGGTTGTTCTCGATTTCAGCAGCGGTTGGTCGCACGGCCTTCGGTGTCAGGATCCTGAAGTCCGGATTTGCGCCACAGACACACACCGGCAGATCAGGAGGACACACACACGCCCGTGCGCGATCGACGAACGCCCGCTTGACGATGCGGTCCTCGAGCGAGTGATAGGCCATCATGACGATCCGGCCTCCGGTGGCAAGCCTCTCGAAAGCTGAGTCCATGAAGGCCGTGAGTCCTGCAAGTTCGTCGTTGACGGCGATCCTGAGTGCCTGGAACACCTTCCGTGCCGGATGACCGCCGCGGCGAGCCGCGGCAGGAACCGCACCGGCGACACAGGTAGCGAGGTCCGTTGTGTCGTGGAACGGGCGTTGGGCGACGATCGCCGCCGCGATTGCCCGAGCGTGACGTTCCTCACCGTATCGCTTGAAGATCGACATGAGCTCTTGCTCGTCCGCGGTGTTGACGAGATCGGCTGCACTTCGGTCCGCGTCCGGACCCATGCGCATGTCGAGCGAACCCGCGCGGTGATACGAGAAGCCCCGGCCATCGGTGTCGAGCTGATGAGACGAAACACCGAGATCGCAGAGAATGCCCTCGACTCGATCGGGAAACTCCGCTCGGCCGAGGACCTCGTCGATGTTGGCGTAGTTGGCCTCAACGACCGCAAGCCGCGGATCGTCCGGTGCCTGGTCGACAGCATCCGGGTCACGGTCGATACCGACAATACGAACAGCGCGATATCGGTCGAGGAGCGCACGGCTATGCCCTCCCCCGCCGTAGGTGCAATCGACGATCCATCCCTGGGATGCTGGTTCCAGCCAGGACAACACCTCTGGGACCATCACCGGTATGTGATACGTCTGGTCGTGTGGTGTGGGCTGATCCATGGTCAGCCCCCCGGAGCGCTGGCGCCAAAGAGGAAGCGGGCGGAGTAAGGGGCCTTCCCGATGGCATCCGGGGGACTGACCGCGAGCCAGCCCACAACGAACCTTCAATCTGTTTCCTTGTCATATTCCTTCCTCCGAAAGCACCTCCTCGATGGCGGCGTAGTAGTCGTCTGCCTCAGCGGCGACGGTCTCCCACGTCCCGGTGTCCCAGATCTCGACACGATCCGCCACACCAACAACAGTTACGTCCTTTGACAATCCCGCGTAGATCCTCAGGGACTCCGGGATCTGGCATCGACCTGTCTTGTCGAGTGACTGGTTCGATGCGGATGCAAAGAATGAGCGGGAGTAGTTCCGTGCCCGACGATCGGTTCTTGGGAGCTTGAGCACACGCTGAGCCTCGTCCTCCCATCGATCCATCGGGAACACAAAGAGACACCGCTCTTGTCCCTTGGTCACGACACATCCATCCTCGAGTCCCGCGCGAAACTTGGAGGGCATCACTACCCGCCCCTTCTCGTCGATCGAATGGCTGTATTCACCAAGGAACATGTTTCGGTATCTCCATCATCACGGGATGTCTCCCACGAAGTCCCACTATGGCCCACTCTATGACACTTGTCAACACAAAGG
>VAPC010009209.1_pt1 | contig 23116 bp, 22 predicted proteins | sample 3395121 | NCBI WGS metagenome assembly VAPC01 (sample SAMN08290434, study PRJNA428436) | hydrothermal vent metagenome | isolation source: Deep-sea hydrothermal vent chimney | place: Indian Ocean: Southwest Indian Ridge | depth 1711 m m
AGTAGTCAGTAGTCAGTAGTCAGTAGTCAGTAGTAAAAAGAAAGTCCCTTAAACTACTTGCTGCCAGCTAAAAACTACTATTTTCTCTTTTTGACTTTAGGCTTTCCTTTAACCTGCCAGTTCTTTATGTTTTTTTGTCCAGCCCTGCTGATCGCTAATGACCCTGAAGGAACGTCTCTTACAACAGTTGAGCCTGCTGCAATATAGGCGCTTTTGCCTATTGTTACAGGGGCGATAAGCTGAGAGGCACTCCCTATAAATGCTTTTGATTTAATTATAGTAGGTTGTTTCGTAGCCCCATCGTAATTGCACGTAATTGTCCCGGCACCTATATTTACATCTTTACCTATTACTGCATCTCCCAGATAGCTGAGATGTGATGCCCTGGTGCGGTCTCCTATATCAGATTTTTTAATCTCAACAAAATTACCGATTTTTACATTACGGCCAACACGGCTTAACGGTCTGAGATGTGCGAAAGGGCCAATAGTTGAACCGCTTTTGACCGTACTGTTTTCTATTAGCGTGTTATCTTTGATGGAAACTTTTTGTTCAATAGTGCTATGGCATATCCTTACCCCGGGATAAATCATACAGTTTGCGCCGATCGATGTATTACCCTCAAGATAAGTATTAGGATAGATAATAGTGTCTTTTCCTATAGTTACAGATGGGTGAACAATTGATGTTGATGGGTCAATGAATGTAACCCCTTTCCGCATCCACTTCGTTATGCTTCTTTTGTTCAATATATTTAATGCCCGATAAAGTTCTTCCCTGTTGTTAATCCCTAAAGCCTCTTCCGGAGGACAGTCATAAGTACTAATCTTTTTGTTATTTTTTGAAGCGATGCCGACGATGTCCGTAAGATAATATTCACCTGAGGTGCGGTGTTTTTTAAGTTGGGACAGATATTCCATGATTACGGGCTCGATCGCGTAAATTCCGCAATTCAGTTCCCTGAAGGATTTTTTTTCATCTGCGGTGGCATGCCGGTCTTCAATAATGCCTTTAACTTGCCTTTTAGTATCGCGTAAAATCCTGCCGTAGCCTGATAGAGAATAATCCATGAAGGAAAGAAGCGAGATGTCATTTTTGGCGTTTTTATGCTTTTTTAGAAAACCCTTTAATGTCCTGGAGGTTATAAGAGGAGAATCTCCGTTTATAACTATCACTGTTCCGCCCCTTAAGTCTTTGAATTTATTTTTTGCTTCTGCCAGGGCGTTACCGGTACCGAGAGGTTTTCCCTGCAAGACAAAAGACACAGTCTTATCTTTTATCTGTTCTTTAACTTCCTGTGCCTCTTTGCCGACTACTACTACAAGTTTTTCAGGCTGTAATGTTTTTATTGCATCAATTGTGTTTTGAATTATGGATTTGCCAAAGACTTCATGGAGCACCTTTGGTTTTAAGGAATTCATTCTTTTACCGCGTCCGGCGGCAAGGATAACAGCATACAGATTCAACTAAAAATCCCCTTTTTTCAAGAAATAAGTTTCAGGAGTCCGGTAAAAAAGCTTTGAATAATGATTTACCCCGTTAGAAAGCTCCGTGGCCTGCCTCTACCTACGGCAGACAGGTGCCGGCAGGGCAGACAAATCTTCTAACAGAGTTTATACAGTCTTATGAGTATGATAATGTTTTTAGCCTATTATTTCAATTTAAATACGATTCTGGAGCCCGGATGAAAACGAACTGGAAATAAAAGGTGAAAACATGTTTTATCTTTTTCTGTGGGCTTCGAAGATTATTTCTTCTACCATCTGACAAAGAACATGTCCCAGCGTAATATGGGTTTCCTGTATTCGGGGAGTATTGACGGATGGGACAACAAAGGCATAATCGACTTTTGACGCAAGCTTATCTCCTTTTGTTCCGGTAAACGCTACAAGTGTTAATTTTTTTTTCTTTGCGGTATCGACAGCTTTAAGTATATTAGCGGAATCCCCGCTTGTACTTATTGCGATAGCCACATCACCTTCCTGAGCAAGCACTTTTATTTGCCGGGAGAAGATTTCCGAAAAATCATAGTCATTAGCGATTGAGGTTATGATAGCAACATCTGTATTCAGAGCGATGGCGGGAAGACCCGGTCGTTCCTTTTTGAATCGGTTAACAAATTCACCTGCGATGTGAGAAGCATCAGTGGCGCTCCCGCCGTTGCCGAAAAGAATAAGCTTGTTCCCCCTGTTAAAAGTGTTTGACAGGAGTTTAGATACATCAATAACCATATCAAGATTTTCCTTGATGAATTTCTGCTTGACAGAAGCGCTTTCCTCGAAGGCTTTAATGATTTTTTCTTTCATGACTTAGTCTCAGATTTTACAGATAAAATAACATAGGTTGCACAGATTAAATAGTGTTGAATTTTTTTAATACTATTTTAATGGATTTTGGTTTTAACCATAATTGTTTCAGAGTGACCGCTCTCTTTGGCGCCAACGGCGGTTATCCTGTAATAATATTTTTGTGCCGGTTCAATGTTTCTATCTGTAAATGCAGGTGTAACCGTTTCGCCCAGTTTATTGAAATCTGTACCATTTTTAGAACGATAGATTATATAAGATTTTATTCCCTGCCCTCTAATCTCTTTCCATGTAAGTATAATACTTTTTTGGGTGTAAGCCGCAAGAAGCCCTGTGGGCGATTCTGGTGATATCGCTGATGATTCTACCTCAGGTTTTGCCCCTTTTACTAAAACAGTATTTGAATCATTGCCCATTCTGTTGTTTTTATCCATGATAACTATTTTGTATGCATATGTTTGATCATTTAGTGCCTTTTGATCAAGATATTCAAAGGCCTTATCCGGGATGCTTTTAAAGCGCCGTAATGTCCTGCTGTCCGTCATCAAAAAATCGAGCGGCCTGTAAGAGCAATTACAGTCTTTGAGTTTTACTCCATCGGGGACTTCTGCCCTGAAAATTAAAAAACCCTTGACCGCCTCCAGGGGGAAATCTTTGCCAGCGGGCTTTCCCCATGTAAGATATAAAGTGCCGTCTTTTTTTATAGTGCTTAGGTCCTTTATAACGCCGATCTCGCTGTAAGGCCTAATCTCTACAGGGTCTCCTCTTCTGCCGCATGCAGCAGATAAAACAAGAGTTAAAACAAGTATTAAAAAAAATGACGCAACAGAACGGATACGCGGCTCCAGATTCTTATTATTTACACCCATTTTTATTTTTCGGTTTTAATTGCTTCAATACGTTTAAGAACTCTTTTTTTGGAGGTTCCACCATAAGAGTTTTTTTTGTTGATAGAGGCTTCCACGGTGAGGTGGTTGAAAACATCTTTTTTAATCAGTTCTGAAAACAACCTGTATTCTTTTAAGTCTAACTGTCTGAAGGTCTTCTTCTTTTTAAGGCAGTATTTAACAATTTTACCGGTAATTTCGTGTGCTTTTCTGAAAGACACCCCTTTTCTGACCAGATATTCCGCAAGATCTGTAGCAGTCGAAAATCCTCCTTCAGCGGCTTTTTCCATTGCAGCCTTGTTAAAGCGGATCTTTGGCATCATCTCTGCCAGTACGCCAAGACAGGCCTTTACGGTATCAACGGTGTCAAATAAAGGTTCCTTATCTTCCTGTAGATCCCTGTTGTATGCAAGAGGCAGTCCTTTCAGGGCGACAAAGAGCGTGGTCAAATTTCCGAAAACCCTGCCGGTTTTACCGCGTATCAGTTCAAGCACATCAGGGTTTTTCTTCTGGGGCATTATGCTGGAGCCTGTTGAATATCCATCGGGCAGTTCGATAAAACCAAACTCTTCACTGTTCCATATTATAAGGTCCTCCGAGAGTCGGGACAGATGAACCATGAGCAGGCTTGATACAGAAAGGAATTCACTTATAAAATCCCTGTCTGACACAGCATCAATGCTGTTTTCAGATACGGCCGGGAAATTTAAAAGCCGTGCCACATATTTTCTATTAATTGGCAGTGTTGTCCCGGCCAGGGCGGCAGAACCCAGAGGGAGAACATTTACCCTTTTTACGCAATCCTCAAATCTTTTACTGTCTCTTTTAAACATCTCAAAGTATGAAAGCAGATAGTGTGAGAGTAGTACAGGCTGTGCTCTTTGAAGGTGGGTATATCCGGGCACAACAGTGTCTATATATTTTTCAGCCATAGCTACAAGTACCATCTGAATATTCTTTAGAAGTTTCAGGATTTGCCCGATTTCGTCCCTGAGAAAAAGCCTGAGATCAAGAGCTATCTGGTCATTGCGGCTTCTTGCTGTGTGCAGTTTTCCCCCTGTTGTCCCCAGCTTCTTTATAAGAGCGCTTTCTATATGCATGTGAATATCTTCCAAATCGTCACTAAAACGGAATTTTCCTCTTAGTATTTCCTGTTTTATTTTGTTGAGACCGCGCAGGATTAACAGGGTGTCTTTTGATGATATGATTTTTTGTTTTCCGAGCATCTTTGCATGTGCTATGCTTCCCTCAATGTCGTATTTCCAGAGTCGTTTGTCAAAAGATACCGAGGCTGTGAACGTCTCAACTGTCTTTTTTGTGGATTCTTTAAATCTTCCGGACCAGGGTTTTTTCATAGCAGGTTAAGAATAAAACTAAAACTTATCAGTAGTCAAGCACATCAGTCTGCCAGGGGAGCTCTGTATATGTGAGATTTACTGACGACAGATTATCGGATTTATTCCGGGAAAAATGAGAAAAATATAAATTTAGTGCAGGCCTTCAGCGGGAGTTAGAAGCATTTCTGATTGGATAACAGTATGGATTGCTGTAGTGTATCCCCGAATTCTTCATCGGTTATCTTATGCGGTAGTTTTTTGTTGAGCGGTGAAATTATTCCGCGTTTCATCTCTACGACAGAAGGGTTTTTGCTCTTAAATTTTTCTATAAGATATGCAACAGCTTTTTCAGGCTTCAGAATGTCACCGCATGTGAATATATCAACGGCTGCATAATCATATTCGGGCCAGGTATGAATACTCAGGTGAGACTCTGCTATTATGACCATACCGCTTATTCCGAAAGGACTGAACTCATGGAAGGCTACTTCTACTATAGTGGCGTTTGCTATTTTAGCTGCAGCTATTAATACATCCTGTACTGCTTTTAAATTACTGAGAATTTTCGCACTACATTCCCTAAGTTCTACTAAATGATGGGTACCTAACGCATACAACTCTCTACCCCCTCTCTCAAACACAAAAAAAATATATTCAACAAGCGGTTTGCTTGCGTATGAAAAAATACAGCATAATAAGATTTTTGTCAAGAAAAATCTTATATAACGCGTTTTTTAGCTTTTTTACGACTCTTTACAAGGCATACCCATTGTGATAGACTAAAATTTAAGAGAATATTAAATGAAAGGTAAGTTCTTCTTAGTTTTACTGACAGTGCTTGCTGTCAGTGTCCTGGTTGTGCTGAGTTACAGGGAAAATGGAGTAAAAACATATCCCTCATATAAAACATCCTCCATGAGCGGATTCCATTTAACCCATACAGAAAATGATATAATTAAATGGGAACTTGAGGCCACAAAAACGACATTTCCAGCAGGAGAAGAAGAGATTTTGCTTGAAGACTTAACAATGAAAATACATTATCAGCGTGGTTTTATTGTAAGAGGTGGCAGCGGAGTCTACAATCTTTCTCAAAAGGAGCTGATAGTAAATAAGCCGATAGAAATAGATATGGATGGCACAAAGCTGACCACAGATTCACTGACCTGGAACGGTAAAAGAGAAGAGATATCGACTAAAGACGATATTAAGCTTGAAGGTGAAAACTTTCTGATTGAAGGGTCCGGGCTTATTGCACTTGTTAAAGAGCAACAGATAAGGATACTTAATAATGTTAAAGGCGTTTTTTACCGTTAAAAATATTTTAATATTACTGGTTTTTTTAGCACTTTTAAGTCTAGCTGCTACAGTAACGGCAGCAAAAAGGAACCCTATTGTCATAACTTCTCAAAAGCTTACAGCAGACAATAAAAATAATACGGCGGTTTTTGAGGGCACTGTGGTCGCGACGAGCGGAAATATAGTGATTTATTCGGATAAGATGAAAGTCTCTTACAATGAGGCCCATGGGAAAATCTCAAAACTGCACGCTTTTGGAAATGTAAAGGTTAAAAAAGATGATCGTGCCATTTTCTCGGAAGAGGCGATTTACCTGGGACAGGAAGAGAAAATCATATTTAAAGGGGGCCCAAGAGCGGTTAACGGGGAAAATGTTATTACAGGGTCAGAGATAATCTATTTTTTGAAAGATGATCGTACGGTAATTAAAAGCAGTAATGTGGTAATAAATAACAATCAGGAATAAAAAGTGCACTCTCTAGAAATCAAAAGCATCAGAAAAAGTTACAATGGAAAAAAAGTTGTAACGGATATCAGTTTAAATATAGGTTCTGGAGAGGTTGTGGGCCTTCTTGGCCCAAACGGTGCAGGGAAAACAACTACATTTTATGTGATACTGGGGCTCGTAACCCCTGATGAAGGAGAGGTACTGCTTGATGAAGAAAAGCTTAATGACCTGCCAATGTATATGAGGGCACGAAAGGGTATTGGCTATCTGCCGCAGGAAATGTCAATCTTCAGGAAATTAAGCGTAGAAGACAATATAAAAGCAGTTCTTGAAATTGTCAGCAATAAACGGGAAGAACAACGGGACAAACTTCAGGACATTCTCGAAGAATTCAGGCTTATTCCTTTTGCCAAAAAACCGGGGTATCAGTTGTCAGGCGGGGAACGCAGAAAAGTGGAAATAGCGAGAGCCATAGCTGTAAACCCTTTATTTATATTACTTGATGAGCCTTTTGCGGGTATCGACCCTCTTTCTGTTATAGAATTGAAAAATACAATAAAACAGCTCAGCAAAAAGGGAATCGGCCTGGTAATAACTGACCACAATGTTAGAGAAACTCTTTCAATAACAGACAGAGCATATATTATTAATGATGGACTTATTTTTGCGCATGGTGTGCCCGGTGATCTTGTGTCCAATAAAAGTGTAAAAAGAACATATCTTGGGGAGGACTTTAAACTCTAATGGGGATAGGACCTAAACTAGAACTTAAGCTGACTCAAAAGTTAATACTTACCCCCCAGCTTCAACAGTCAATCAAGCTTTTACAGTTGCCGCAGCTTGAACTTACACAGACGTTGAACCAGGAGCTTATGGAAAACCCTATGCTGGAAGAAGGCGGGGAAAGAGAATTAGAAGAAAAGGAAGAATCTACAGATGAAAATGATACAGAGGATTCTTTGAAAGAATTATCTGAGGACACGGAAGCCCCGCTAGAAAAAATATTTGGATTCACTACAAGTGAGTATTTTGAGGAAAGGGGAAGTGATGGAAGGGACCTTGGTTACTTTACTGACGGGATGGAAACACCTTCTCCTTTTGAACGTAATAGCAAGAGAATGAACCTGAATGAGTATTTACTATGGCAGCTGCGGCTTTCACGTACATCTGATCCAGTAAGGCAGACAGCGGAAGTAGTTTTGGGGAATTTAAATGAAGACGGTTATTTACAGGCTTCTGTCGAAGATATTTCAAAGATGGCGGAAGTTGATGCTGATATTACTGATAAAGCCATTGTGCTTATCCAGGAGTTTGATCCTCCGGGGGTTGGTGCAAAAGATTTACAGGAGTGTTTATCTTTACAGCTGAAGCCGTTAAAACTTGAGGGTACTCTGGTAGAAAAAATCATTAAGGACGGTTTTGAAGAGCTCGAGAAAAAGAGATATAAAAAACTTGCTGTTAAATTTAAGGTAACCATTGAAGATATCCTGCCGGCAGTGAAAATTATTGAAGGACTGGAACCGAGGCCTGGCCGAAATTATTCAAGTGAAGAAGCTATTCACATAACTCCCGATGTGTATGTTGAAGAATCAGAAGGCAAATTCATAATAGTTTTAAATGATTACGGAATCCCAAGGCTCAGGCTGTCAAATTATTACAAAAAACTTATTTCAAACAAAAATGCCCTGGGACCGAAAGAAAAGGAGTTCCTTGAGGAAAAACTGCGTGCTGCGATATGGCTGCTCAGAAGTCTTGATCAGCGTAAAAAAACGATTTATAGGGTAACCGACAGTATCCTTAAGTTTCAGGAAGAGTTCTTCAGGAAAGGCATTGAGTTTCTGAAACCATTGAATCTTAAAGATATAGCTATTGACCTCGGTATGCATGAGAGCACGATAAGCAGGGTAACATCCAACAAATACCTGCAGTGTCCCCGGGGTCTTTTTGGTTTCCGTTTCTTTTTGAGTAATGCGGTCCATTCCTCTAACGGAGATGTTTCATCAGCAATCGTAAAGGAAACTATAAAACAGTTAATATCAAATGAAGACAATAAGTCTCCGCTGAGTGATAAAAATATAGTGGAACTGCTTGACAGCAAAAAAATAAACATTGCCCGTAGAACGGTGGCAAAGTACAGGGAGGAATTAAAAATTCCAGCTCACAACAGACGTAAAAAATGGATTTAAATGGATAGCGAGCGTAATCCCCGCAGTTTTACCGCGGGGTTGAGAGAGTGAATATAATGAAAAAATTTCCTTACATTAGATTTCCTGTGGTTTTGTCACAGGGAAGATCAATGGATAGCGAGCCTGCCTGCCGGCAGGCAGGCGTATCCCCGCAGTTTTACCGCGGGGTTGAGTGAGTGAATGTAATGAAAGAAAATCCTTACATTAGTGTTACCTCTGGTAACACAACGCAGGGAAATTATCTATTTATTAATATTCGCTCACTATTGTTCACTAAACGTTCAGGATTTTCTGTGGTCTTGTCACAGGGAAGATCAATTTCTTATAATGAATAATACACAGGAGGAAAGAATGAATATAATCATAACCGGAAGACAGTTGGAACTTACTGATAACCTGAAGGAATACACGGAAGGGAAAATAAATAAATTTAACAAATATCTTAACAATATTACTGAGGCAGTTATAACGCTGAGCGTTGAAAAGTACAGGCATAAGGCGGAAATTATTTTAAAGAGCAATGGTTTAATGATACAGGCTGAGAGCGTTACTGGCGAAATGTATTCCTCTATTGATGAAGTATCCGAAAAGCTTGAACGCCAGGTTAAAAAACACAAGGATAAATGGACAACTTACAGAAAAGGAGAGGAAAAAATGCCTGCTGTTGCCGCGTTTGATGAATCTTCTCCGGCAATTATAAAAAAGGAAGCTTTAGATGTAAAGCCGATGAGTCCGGAAGAAGCGGCGATGCAGATGGATCTTCTGGATAAAAATTTTTTTATTTTTATAAACGCATCTTCAGGGAATATGAATGTTTTATACAGAAGAAGAGATGGAAACCTGGGGCTTATTGAACCCAAAAAATGAAGGCCCGAAAGAAAAGCCGGCTTTTTACGATTATCATTACAGGTCTTTCGGGGGCGGGCAAAACAGTAGTCTTGAATACCCTTGAAGATATCGGTTATTTCTGCGTTGATAACATCCCCTCTACACTTATAAAAACATTTGTACATCTATGCCGTAGAACCTCTGATATATCAAAAATTGCTATAGGTGTTGATATAAGGGAGAGGAAATTTTATGCTGACCTGGCCAAGACTATTTCTTCTTTAAAAAGGACACAGGAAATAGCGGTAATTTTTCTTGAGGCAAAGGAAGATATGCTCATAAGACGCTTTAAGGAAACACGCCGGCCCCATCCCCTCGGGGATAAGGATCTGAAAAAAGCTATACGCAGAGAGATTAAAATTTTACTCGATATAAAGGAAGCATCGGACATCATTATAGATACCTCCTCTTTAAGCCCTCATCAACTGCGAAAGATTATTATGAAAAACTATTCAGAAGAGAAGGGAAACCCTATAGCAATTTCGCTTGTTTCTTTTGGATTTAAGTATGGTGTGCCGGCAGAATCAGACCTTTTATTCGATGTAAGGTTTCTTCCTAACCCCAATTTTGTAAATGAATTAAAGCCTTTTGATGGAACAACCATAAAAGTAAAGAACTTTATCATGAAAAAGAAAGAGACAAAATGTTTTCTTGACAGGCTTTATTCTCTGCTTGAGTTTCTTATCCCGCAGTATAAGGATGAGGGACGCAACTTTCTTACGATAGGCATAGGATGCACAGGAGGTAGACACAGGTCCCCTGCTATAGCTGAAGAGGTTAGGAAATTCCTGCAGAAACAGAAGTTAAATGCTTCCGTGACCCACAGGGATATACAGGATCAGAGCGGGTAGAGGAGTGTATAATTGTTGGGGCGCTACGCCCCCATACCCCCGTGGTACTTTCTTTTGTCGAAAAGCAAGTACCCAAAGAAACTCTCCCCTCGAAAGTTTCTGGGCGGTTCGTTCACTCGGCCTCCGGTAAATTAATTCAAACTTCCCCCACCGCTTTGCTTCGCCCCGTGAAATGCTTTGCATTTCCGGGACTTAGTCCCTGAAATCGGTTTGCGATTTCTAGGGGCAAACCGAAGCAATGGGGGTCAGACACGAATTAATTTTTAACCCTGCGGCTTCATTCACTCTCCTGAAACTTTCGTATGGGGATTAAAAATAAGAATGAAAATACAAGTGATTAGTTGAATATTTATAAGAAATCAGAAAAAGCCTTTGCAGAGGGATTTTAAAACCTGGTAAGCTCAAGTTTCTGCATTTCTTTTTCATCTACAGGTCCATATACGGTAAGTGCAAAAGCACTATTCTCTACAAGCCGTTGAGAGAGGTCTTTTACCTCATCAAGAGTAACAGCTTTTACAGAATTTATTATGTCTTCGGCAGAGAAATATTTCCCGTAGTAAATTTCCTGTTTGGCTATGTTAACCATTTTACTGCTTGTGGATTCAAGAGCAAGGACAAGATTGCCTTTAAGCTGATTTTTGGCCTTCTGGAGTTCATCGACCGAGATGGAGGCGGCCAGTCCTTTCATCTGACATATTATAATATCGACTACTTCGCAGACTTTTTTTGCGTCTGTGCCCGCGTAGACGGTCCATACCCCGGTATCATAAAAAGATGCATTAAAGGAGCCGGTTGAATAGGCGAGGCCTCTTTTTTCCCTTATTTCCTGAAAGAGTCTGGAACTTGGACCTGCCCCAAGGATCGTGTTAAGCAGATGCATTGAATAACGGTCTGCGCTTGCCTGAGGAAGCCCTTTTATCCCGAAACACAACTGTACCTCTGACAGTTTTTTAGGAATGATGCTGATATTTCCTGTGAACTCCGGACAATAGTTTTTCACAGGCTGAGACTCCCTTTTCATGGAGCCTATGCTTTGATTTAAGGTGCTAATCAGTTTGTCTTTATCAAAATTGCCGCTGCCGGCTATAACTATATCTTTTGTGCAGTAATGTTTTCCTATATGCTCAAGCAGGTCGTCTTTTTTAAATGTTTTTATAGTGTCTTTATTCCCGATTACAGGCTGTCCCAATCCGCTATCACCCCATATGCTTTTGTTGAATAAATCGTGCACATAATCTTCCGGAGTATCTTCAATCATTTTAATTTCTTCAAATATGACGTTTTTTTCCTTATTGATTTCTTCATCTGGAAAAATCGAGTTCTGAAAGATATCAGTTATGAGTTCAACGGCATTTTCAATATATTCATCAAGGGTCTTAATATAAAAAGTTGTGCCTTCGCGGGAAGTAAAAGCATTGAGTTCTCCGCCAAGAGAATCTATTTCTACAGCAATATCCTTTGATGTTCTTTTGGCGGTCCCTTTGAAAAACATATGTTCAAGAAAGTGTGAAATACCGTTTTTTTCTGCTGTTTCGTTTCTTGAACCGGCTTTTACCCATATGCCGATACATATGGAAAGGGTTTCCTTGCTAGTTTCAATTACTACAGGGATACCATTATTAAGAATTATCTTTTTAAACATAATGTGTCCATAACAAACGACAAAATGGTCAAAAGGGTTTAAGGTTAGGAGGCCCGTATCGTTTAGCGTCTAACGGTTACGTCAAAAACAAACCGGATAACCGTAACCTTTACTAATCGATTTATTTCAGATTAAATACTATTGAACTGGTTTTGGATTTAATTTCATATGCCGGGAAATAACTTTATGTTTTTTTACTCGGGATAAGATTTAAGATTTCGTAGCTGATTGTTCTTTCATTGCTTCTTTCCGGCTGAGACGTATTTTTCCCATCTTGTCAATTTCAATTACCTTGACAGGGACATTTTCTTCCCCTTCTTTAAGGACGTCGGTAACTTTTGCAATTCTTGTATCAGCGAGCTGGGAAATATGAAGCAGTCCCTCTGTTCCCGGCAGGATCTCAACGAATGCTCCGAAATCCATTATACGCTTTACCTTTCCCATGTAAACCTTTCCAAGCTCTGCCTCGGCAACAATTCCTTCTACAATAGCGATAGCCTTTTGTGCGGATTCTTCATCAATTGAGGCAATATTAATTGTACCAGTATCATCGATATCTATTTTTACTCCTGTCTGCTCAACTATGCCCCTGATGACTTTGCCGCCTGCACCAATTACATCTCTTATTTTGTCAGGTTTTATCTTCATTGTGAAGATCCTCGGAGCATGAGTCGCGATATTATCCCTGGGACCTGAAAGCACTTCCTTCATCTTTTCCAGGATATGGAGTCTTCCTTTCTTTGCCTGTTCAAGGGCATTTCCCATGATTTCCTTAGTTACACCGCTTATTTTCACATCCATCTGAAATGCCGTTATTCCTTCTTCTGTGCCGGTAACTTTAAAATCCATATCTCCCAAATGATCCTCAAGGCCGAGTATATCCGTAAGTACGACGGTCTTTTCTTTCTCTTTTATAAGCCCCATCGCTATACCGGCAACAGGTGCTTTTATGGGAACACCCGCGTCCATGAGCGCAAGGGTACCACCGCATACAGTTGCCATTGATGATGAACCGTTTGATTCCAGTATGTCAGAAACTATTCTAATGGTATATGGAAACTCTGTTTTTTGTGGAAGTGTCTTTTTCAGCGCCCTTTCTGCAAGCATGCCGTGACCTATTTCCCTTCGGCCTGCGGAACGGAGGAACTTGACTTCTCCTACACTGAACGGAGGGAAATTATAGTGGAGCATAAATGCTTTTTTGGAATCTCCCTCAAGGGCGTCGATTCTCTGTTCGTCTTCTGCTGTTCCCAGAGTAACTACTGCAAGTGCCTGTGTCTCTCCCCTTACGAAAAGTGCGGAACCATGCGCCCTGGGAAGAAAGCCTACGTTACCGCTTATTTTTCTCACTTCATCAGACTTACGGCCGTCTGCCCTGACGCCCTGCTCAAGTATCATATTGCGAACAAGGTCTTTTTCCAGTTTATTAAATATAAAGGAGATATCCTTGGATATATCATCCTCCCCGGTATTTAGCTGTTCAACTACATCTTTACGTATATTATTGAGGATTTCCTGCCTTAGTAATTTGTCAGGGATAATTATTGCCTCTTTTATTTTTTCGAGAGAAAGGGCTGAAATAGATTCTGTCAGTTTTTCATCCAGCTGTGGCGGCGTGACAGTCCTCTTGGTTTTACCAACTAAAGACACAAGCTCTTTTTGCAGGTCTACAACTTTTTTTATTTCCTCATGCGCAATATTAAGGGCTTCCAGCAGTGCAGATTCTGTGATCTCAAGCCCTCCGCCCTCAACCATTAGGACAGCTTCTTCAGTTCCTGCTACAACAAGGCTAAAGTCACATTCCTCTATTTCCTGAAGATCAGGATTAATAACTAAGGAATCCTTTAAAATACCTATCCTGACAGCACCGACAGGACCTTCAAAGGGGATATCGGATATGCTTAGGGCAGCGGATGTGCCGATAATTCCAAAAACATCAGATATGTTTTCCTCACCAAAGGAGAGTACGGATATTATTCCCTGCGTCTCTGAATAAAAACCATCGGGGAAAAGTGGTCTGACAGGTCTGTCAATCAGGCGGGAGGTAAGCACCTCTTTTTCACTGGGCCTGCCTTCCCTTTTAAAGAACCCCCCGGGAATTTTACCGGCAGCGTATGCTTTTTCCTGATAGTCAATAGTCAGGGGGAAAAAATCTATGTTTTCGCGGGCTTCTTTCTTGGCAACGGCTGTTGCCAGAACAACAGTATCTCCATATCTGACTATAACAGAGCCGTCTGCCTGTTTTGCAAAAAGTCCTGTTTCTAGATAAAGCGGTTTCCCTTTAAGTTCAAGCTCAACTTTTGTCATCTGAAGCTATTTTCTTATCCCTAGCTGCGCGATAATCTTCTCGTACCTTGCCTTATCCAGTGCCTTTAGATAAGCTAAAAGACTGCGTCTTTGGCCTACAAGTTTTAACAGTCCTCTGCGAGAGTGATGGTCTTTTTTATGTGTTTGAAAGTGAGATGAAAGTGAGTTCAGACGAGCGCTTATAATAGCCAGCTGGACTTCAGGAGAGCCTGAATCTGTTCCATGTCGTTTATATTTATCTATTAACTCTTGTTTGTTTTTCTTATCTAATGACATAATTAAATTTTACCTGAATTTCTGGTCTAAATGATATCAAGGTTAACATAAAAAATGGCTGCCTGTAAAGCCCGCTTAAACTACCTGCTTAACGCGGTAAGTTGATAATTTTCAATAGTTTGGTTTTATTTCGGAGCGTTTTCCAATGTTAATGTTGTGAGCGCTTCGTCATAAATTTTTACTTTTCCTGTTTTTTCTTTGAGTTTTTTAATGTATGACTCAAAAAGATTTCTCTGTTTTTCCACTGTAAGCTGTTTTTCAATGGTGGTTTTTACTTCTTCAAAATCACGCATTGTTCCTTCTTTTCTGTCGGTAACCTGTATGATGTGATAGCCAAACTGGGTTTTAACAGGAACACTTGTTTCCCCAGGTTTTAGGTTGAAGGCAGCGTGCTCAAATTCAGGCACCATCATTCCTTTGCCAAAGAAACCCAGATCGCCTCCGTTTTTTGCTGAGCCGGTATCTTTTGAAAATTGTTTTGCAAGATCGGAGAAATCTTCTTTTTTCTGTAACTTTTCGATAATATCGTCTGCTTCTTCCTTCGTTTCAACTAAAATATGTTTTGCCTTGACTTCAAGATTGGACTTGAAATTATCCTGATGCTTTTCATAGAAATTCTTAATCTCTTTAGGATCTGTTACAGCTTTTTCTTCAATTTCTTTTTTAAGCAGGGTTGTTATAAGGGACATTTTTCTGAATTCTTCAACCTTATCCTGAAATTCCTTTTCATTGTGCAACCCCAGCTGTATCGCCTCCTGGTACAGCAGTTCTTCTTTAATAATTTCTTCAAGGAAGTCCTTTTTGCCTTCTTTGCTCTGGAACCTTCCCCTGGCCCATTCAGGCAGACGATTGATCCTTTCAAAAAAAATTTCTTTTGTTATCACAGTATTATTAACTTTAGCAAGGGCAGAAGATGTGGGGGTGCTTTTTGAATTACATCCAACGGCAAATATTGTTATAACCAATAAAATTAAAAGCTGTTTCATAGTGTTCTCCTTAAAGTTAAAGTTCTTTTTTGAAAATTTATTACTATCAAATATTTTAGACAGGACTATTTTTATAACATAAACCCATTTCATTTTACAACCTTCCTCAAACTATGAGCCGAGTTCCTTCATAATATCCTTTATCTCCCTGAAAATATACTGCCACGGTTTGCCTCTCAGGTCTGCTTCCAGACCCCCCTCAGGGAGAAACCTGATATATTTCTTTCTCTTTTTATATACAGGGAGGACATTGTCAGAAGTAACCCCTGCTTCAGGGGAAAAGAGTATATGTATTCTGCCATCGACATTATTTACTTTCGTAATAGCCAGATTTTTAGCCAGCACTTTGAGTTCCATTATTTGAATAAGTCTTTTTGTCTCTTCAGGCGGCTGGCCAAACCTGTCCTGGAGTTCTTCAAGGAGCTCCACGAGATATTCACGGTTTTTGGCTAAAGAGATCTTTCTGTAGAGACTTAACCTCAGGTCAGGGTTTTCAATATAACTCTCAGGGATAATGGCTGTTATTCTGAGGTCAAGGACAGGTTCAATTTTAGGTTTAACTTTTTTACCCTTGATTTCAGCAACGGCCTGTTCAAGCATTTCCACATAAAGGTCAAAACCTACTGCCTCTATATGCCCTGATTGTTCGGCACCAAGCAGATTCCCGGCCCCCCTTATTTCCATATCTCTGAGTGCCAGTCTGAAGCCGGCCCCCAGATAACTTAATTCCTGGATGGCCTGAAGTTTTTTTCTTGCTCCTTCAGTAATTATATCTTCTCCGGGGATGAGAAAATAAGCATATGCTCTGATATTCGAACGTCCCACCCGTCCTCTTAACTGATAAAGATCGGCAAGTCCGAATTTGTCAGCCCGGTTAATGATTATTGTATTGGCACTGGGTATGTCAAGCCCTGAGCCGACGATAGCTGTTGAGACCAGAATATCAGTTTCTTTTCTGAAGAAAGACCTCATAACTTTTTCAAGCTCTTTTCCTTTCATCTGTCCATGAGCAACGGATATCCTGTATTCACGTGATAAATCCGTATTGACAGGGACAAGCTCTCTCAGGGAATTTGCCAGATTGTAGATGTCCTGAATACGGTTATGGATAAAAAATACCTGTCCGTTTCTGTCTAGTTCTTTTTTCAGGGCATCTCTGATTATTGCATGATTAAACCTTGCAACTACACTCTTGACCGCCAGCCTGTCTTCAGGAGGAGTTTCTATGGTACTCATTGCCCTTATACCTGAGAGAGCCATATGGAGGGTTCTTGGAATAGGTGTTGCAGACAGTGTGAGTATATCCACGTTAGCTTTAAGCGCTTTTATTTTTTCTTTGTGTGCAACTCCGAATTTGTGTTCCTCATCGATAACCAGAAGCCCAAGATTGTAAAAAGCTACATCCTTTGCAAACAGCCTGTGAGTCCCTATTACAATATCTATGTCTCCAGCCGCAAGAGCTTTGAGCGTCTGTTTTTGTTCGGCCCTGTTTTTAAAGCGGCTTAGAAAATCAATTTTTATCGGGAAAGCTGAAAATCTTGAGGTAAAGGTTTCATAGTGCTGTTCCGCAAGAATCGTTGTCGGTACAAGTATTGCGGCCTGTTTTGAATCATAAGCGGCCTTGAAGCATGCCCTCATCACCACTTCGGTTTTACCGTATCCAACATCTCCGCACAGCAGCCTGTCCAACGGAGCGGCCTTTTCCATGTCGTGCTTTATTTCGTTTATTGCTGTTAACTGATCAGGGGTCTCCTCATACAGGAAAAACCCGTCAAACTCTTTGTGAAGTTCTGTGTCATCTGAAAAGGCGTGTCCGCGGGCGGTTGATCGCCTGGCATACAGGGCTAAAAGTTTTTTCGCCAAATCTCTTATCTTTTTCTTTACTTTCTGCCTTGTTTTTTGCCAGGTTTTTCCGCCGAGCTTATCTATCCGGGGTTTGACGCTTTCGGGGGCGTGGTATTTTTGAACATAATTAATACGTTCAAGAGGCACATAGATTTTATCACCACCAAGGTACTCTATGACTATGAAATCTCCTTCAAAACCTTCTATAGTCTGTTTTTGCAGTCCCAGAAATCTGCCTATACCGTGTTCAGAATGAACTAAACAATCACCATGGTTAAAATCTTCTATTGAAGATATAAGCTTTGAGACCCTTGATTTCTTTATGGGTCTGAATACCGGTTTTTTTCCAAAAATATCTCTTTCGGTAAGTACGATACTATTCAGAGAAATAAACCCCTTACCCGCCGTTCCAATGGTGATTACAGGACTGCCTGTATAATGCACAGCCTCCCCGCTTTTAAGGATCGGTACCAGCAGGTCATCTTCAAAAAATAATTCTTTTAATCTTTTTGCCTGACCTTCTGATGAGCAAACCATTAATATGAAATATTGATTTTTGAGCTCTTTTACTTTTTTTACTATTTCCTCTATATTTTTTCGTTCTTCACGTAAAAGACCGACTCCTCCTGCTCCGCTGATTTTAAAGTCAAACCCCTCCCCTTTAAGCGGGAGAGAGGTGAAGTAAAAAGATTTTTTATTGCTGAGCAAAGAGTCCAGGCCCGGATGGTGCTTTTTAATATCATCGGGTTCATTTAAAATTAATGTGCTGTTTCCGAGGATATCAATAAGGGTTGGCCCTTCCTCTGGTTCAGCCGCAGGTCCGATGTGAACTTCTTTTAGTCTTCTTACGGTTCTCTGAGTGTCCGTATCAAATAATCTCAAAGACTCAATCTCATCACCGAAAAATTCTATTCTTACAGGCAGGTCTTCTTCAGGCGGGAACACATCAAGTATTCCTCCCCTTACGCTTAATTCCCCCTGTCCCGAAACAATCGGGACTGAAATGTAACCGTTATTTTTAAGCGTCTCTATAATATGGTCCCGGCCGGCAAAAGCTTTGCTTGCTAACCGCAGCAGCGGGAATGCATCCAGGTGCCATATTGGTGATAAGATACTTTCTGCGGATGAGATAAACCTGGTTTTTCCCCGGCTGTACAGAATGCTCAGGTTTTTCAGCCGAAGCGGGTCGTCTCTTGATGGTATAAATACAGGGATTTCAGTGTCTAAGGCTTCGGACCAGAACACCGCATCAGAGTAAAACTCATAGGCAGAACTTTCAGATTGACACAGAAGTAAACAGGGGGATTGAATCATTGAGAAAAACAGTGCGTTTGATGCCCCTGAAAGCGAAGTAAACCCATCGAGAAAACCTGGTTGGAGTTTTTTGTCTAACGGGGGAAACGATTTTATCTCTCTGTCATTTAAAGCTTTGAGGGCCCGGTTAAAGATAGAAAGGTCTAGTGGCACGATGTAAAATTAAATATTAAATATCAAAAGTCAAAATTGCGGAAAATTGTTTTGGACTTTCAATGAATTTTATTAACAAAAATATCTTATCCATAATTTTAATCTTTTATTTTTGATTTTTGAATTTTATTTATGATCTCACTCGTAGATGCTCCTTTAACAAAAGCAATAGTATGTACTTCTTTGACGAGTTCCCTGCCGACAATAGCCTCTTTTTTCCAGTCAGATCCTTTAACAAGGACATCAGGTTTGATTTCATCTATGAGTTCATACGGCGTGCTTTCGTCAAAAATGGTGATATAATCAACCATGTCTAATGCGGAAAGGACTTCAGCCCGGTTCTCTTCGGGCATCAGCGGCCTGCCCGGTTTTATTTTAGCAACTGAATTATCAGAGTTAAGCCCTATTAAAAGTGTATCACCCAACTGCCTGGCTTCTCTTAGGTACCGGATGTGACCTATATGCAGGATATCAAAACAGCCGTTGGTAAAAACAATTTTCTTGCCCTGGCTTTTAAGTTCAGATACAATGCTCTTAAGCTTTGCCCTCTCAATTAATTTGTTATTCACCATGTCTTTTGGCCCGCTTTTTATTATATTAAAGCTTTCAAGGCATCTTGTACAAGCTCTATTTAACAGGGGTACTCCTCTGTTTAGGCGCAATGGTCGGAACGCTCATTATAAGTTATTCAAAGGCAAGGGCGGAAGGACTTGGCAGCAACTGCCATACAGGCCTTTTGGAAATATCTGAGAGGGTTTATCATGTTTGAGAGCTGATGAAATGAGAATACAAACGGATATTAACGCTAAAATCAGCCGCCGCTTATAGCGGTCGGCTGAAATGAATTGTTATGTTCCGATTATTTCATTTAAACCTTCTATGATTTGTACTAATTCCTCTGGCGTCGCTCTGCCGATTTTTTTCCCAATCCTGTCAACAGATAGTGTTCGAATTTGGCTTATCTTAACCCATGAACGCTTTAGCAACTTTCCTGTTTTCAACTCCAATGTCAGTGGAAAGCCTGCACGCTGTGGTTGACTAGTTAGAGCCATAGCTATAACAGTTCCCGAACGCTCATTAAATATATCGTGACTTAAGATTAAAACAGGCCTTAACCCTGCTTGCTCATGACCACGCACGGGGTTTAAATCAGCCCAACGTATCTCACCCCTTAATATTCTGGCCATTCGCTCAAATCCTCAGATAAACCTTCTTCAGCCATTGCCTTTTCAAATGAAGGGTTAAGCTTGGAACACTCTTTTGCCAATCGGCTACGTTTTAAGTGTCGTAGTTTTTCATTGACAGCTTGTTGTATTGCCCGGCTGCGGTTTTGAAATACATGATCACTAACAAGTCGGTCAAGTTCTTCAATTAATTCTTCATCCAAAGTTATTGCAATTTTGGTTTTACTCATAGACACCTCCTGGTATTACATTATATCATACCAGGAGAATTTTTAAAACATAATGCGGCAGTTGAGCAGTGGGCCGGAGGCCCATCTGTCTCCAACTCCTTGTTCTCCCTCGCGGAGCGTATTTACACTGTTGGCCGCTTAACTGCCGCATTCTCCCGGACGCGAAGCGTTCGGGAGAACGATTGCATCACCTATGCAGACCTGTAAAATATTATCATGCTTGAAACCGTTTAAAAAACTAAAACCATCGAAAACCGAAACGATACCTGTGGTCTGCATTAGGTGCATGCTGTGGTTAGGTCATACTCTGTTTAAGATTTAATTTTCAGTTTCTCTTTTCGTGGCTGGAGATACTATACGAAAGCCCAGGTCAGAACACCGCTCCCAAGGAACAATCCATCCGCGGGAAAATACTCTAATGTCCCATGGTACATAATCCTGTAAGTAGGCAAAAGAACCTCCGCGAACCACGCGGGATTCACCATGTGACAGCCCCTTAGGATTATTTCTCGGACTGTTCTTATAGTAGTCACGCGCATACCAATCCTGCACCCACTCCCAAACATTCCCTGTCATATCATATAATTTAACTTCATTTGCTCTAAAACTTCCTACTGGCGCAGAATAAACATATCCGTCATTGTATCCTTCCCATATTTTCCAACCAGAAAACATTATCTTTGCAGACTCATCCATGATATTGCCCGATGGCTCTCCATTCCCCCAGCTATATTTAAATTTCTTTCCTCTGCTTCTTGCCGCATACTCCCACTCAGCTTCTGTGGGCAGACGATATTTCCTGCCTGTTTTTTTTGACAGCCATTCTGCAAAAGAATTGGCATCATTCCATGAAACGCAAACAACAGGATATCTGTCACTTTGCAAAAATCCGGGTTCTCTCCAAGTCTTATCGTTGTCCTTTATCCATCCATTACCTGTTAAATAATAGCACCCACCCTCTCTATCCGCATCTGTCTTGTAATCTGTATCATTTATAAAACTTCTAAATTCACCCACTGTGATTTCATGTTTTCCCATATAAAAATCATCCACACAGACTTCATGAACAGGTTTTTCATCTGATCCTCCGTCACCAAATGTATCCCCCATGTCAAAACATCCCCCTTTGATAAAAACCATACCTTCACTAAACCATTCTTTTGAATTTAACACAATGTCATGAATAAGCGCGCGTGTATCACTTTTTTCACTACTCAGAGAGATTGCCGGAAATAAAAGAATAACCAGAAGAAAAAAATAGATAACTTTAGACATAACTGCTTTCCTTTAAAAAAGAAGTTAATTATTTCAAAATGCGTAAGTTAGACTGACCACACCAGCTAAAATCTCAAACTTGCTTTTCCATGAGATAGATTCGGCATCGGCCTTAAGTTTTTGTGTAGTATAGCTTCCCCCTAAAAAGAGCCATAGATTCTCTCCAACATTGCGGGATGCTCCAAGGCTCATATCCAAACAGTATCCATCGGTATCAAATGTTCGTTGAGAAATAGCGCTGTTCTCCGTTTTACCATCAGGATAGTAAAAATAGGTTAATCTTCCATCAAAAACCCAGTTGCCGGCTGTGAAACCAATGTTTGTACCTATTCCTGTTCTCCAAAGTTTAATATTTTCATTGCCACTATCAGGCACAATACTTCCACTTGAAGTTACTTTCTCTCTTTCAAAATGCAATCCATCCCAACCGCCTACGGCATAAATTTTGTAATGATAAATATCATAAGTATTTTTATAACCGAACACAATATCGTAGAACTGCGAAAATGACCTTACATCGTTTGTTCTGAATTGAGCATTATTCCCTTTCGACTTCTCTTCGTTTTCTAATCCGAACCCGAATTCAGTTACACCAGCCAAAAAGAAATTCCTGGGTCTTTGAAATAAATACTCACCTGTAAAACCAAGCAGTATTACTTTCTGCTTAAACTTCGATTCATAGTCTGTTCCAAGATAATTTTCTTTCTCTTTATATTTCAAAATGCCATAGCCAGTATACGTAGTAAAACTAAAATCCCCAGCATGTGCATAGCTTATAGAAATAAGTATTAATATTGCGGAAGCAATGAATAAGGATAATTTTTTTGGTGCCTTCATATCATTCAATATTGGTTATTGCTATTATTCACTTTGATGCTAACGCAGAGTTGAGTGACGAGTACCATGTAGGACAACAACTTGGTAAAAACTAATTTGCACTCTTTGAAATATTAATAGCAAAAAAGGTCACGCTGGTACTCGTTCAATCTCCAACGCCTTGTTATCTATTCTTTTGTTTGTTGGATTAATCTTCTTACATCGCCTTGTACAAGAGCAAACAATTCAGACAAATCTTTTCCTGTGCTATCGGAGAACTTCTTCTCAAATGCTAAAGCCCTTTTGAGAGTTTTTTTGAGATCGTGGACATCACCTTCTTTTCCTACTGCAATTTGTCCATAAATATCATTGAAACAGGCTTTATGTGTCGTCTCGCAAATCTCCTTTAATGTCTGGAGAAAAGACTCTTCTTCTCCTTCCGTAAATCCTCCTAAGACCTTATCTGTAAGGTATACTTCTTTATCCATATGCGCTAATAACTTATGTCTTGCCTCAAGAATATAGTCTCTAAATTTCTTCGTCTTATCATTTAATGATATTAAAGTGTTCCGAACGTCCTCTGGCCAATCAATGCTTTCAATTAGATTATCTATTGTGAAGTTTTCATGCCCGCTTGTTTTTGCTGGATCAGTAATTTTTGCAAATTCCAGCAGTATATAGTGTTGTAATATTGTGTTGAGACCACTGAAGAAAGAGTTAGCCGTATTTTCCATAAGAATCTGGGCGTCCTCATCCTCGAAAAGCTCTTTATACATATGATGCAAGACATGGAATCGAAAAACTATATTACAGAACTTTTTGATAAGTTCAGCGGCTTCTTTACCTGTATAATTTACTTTCTGTATCATTATATTTTATAGATAAC
>VAPC011076417.1_pt1 | contig 22592 bp, 21 predicted proteins | sample 3395121 | NCBI WGS metagenome assembly VAPC01 (sample SAMN08290434, study PRJNA428436) | hydrothermal vent metagenome | isolation source: Deep-sea hydrothermal vent chimney | place: Indian Ocean: Southwest Indian Ridge | depth 1711 m m
AGAACAAAAACGCTACACTTAAAAGAAGCTTATCAGCTTAACAGCCAAATAGGACATTTCTATTTTGCTAAGAATAGGACATTTCTAAATTGCTTTGACAGTAAACTTTGTTTGACGAACCCGGGACGAGTTAATCCTCAGACAGGATATTTGCATAAATATTTACTGCAGATAAGCAAGCCTTATTTAGCTAAAACCCCTTGATTAATAAGTATTTCCCTTAGCTTTTCCCTGTTTTCACTGTTCATGGGGCATAACGGAAGTCTAAATTCATCCTGTATCTTTCCCATCATATTAAGGGCGGTTTTTGCCGGTATCGGGTTTGTCTCTATGAACATTGCCTGATTCAGAGGCTCAAGTTGATAATGCAGTTTTCTGGCCTCTTTGAAATTGTCTGTTTCCAGGGCTTTGAGCATATCAGAGACATTTTTTGGAGCAACGTTGGCTACAACAGATATTACACCTTTGCCGCCAAGCGCAAACAGAGTCAGGGTTGTGAAGTCATCGCCTGATATTAAGGTGATGCTGTCACCGCAAAGACGTATTATATCGCTTACCTGCTTCATATTGCCGGTTGCCTCTTTAATAGCCATAATGTTTTTTAATTCAGCGAGCCTTGCAACTGTCTGGGGAAGCATATTTATCCCGGTCCTGCTGGGAACATTGTACAGAACAATAGGTATGTCTACGGTCTCGGCAATTTTTTTATAATGCCTGTAAAGTCCTTCCTGAGTCGGCTTATTATAGTAAGGTGTGACAAGCAGAACTCCGTCTGAACCCAGTTTTTTTGCCCGCTCAGTCATCATTATTGTCTCATCAGTGGAATTTGCGCCTGTGCCGGCGATTACAGGGACTCTTCCATTAACTGTTTTAACGGTTATTTCTATGACCTTATAGTGTTCGTCATAATCAAGCGTAGACGCTTCTCCGGTAGTTCCGCACGGCACTATGGCGTTTGTACCTTCAGAGATATGCCACTCGATTAAATCAGCCAGGGCTTTTTCATCTACTTTGTTGTTTTTAAATGGTGTAACTATTGCTACAATTGATCCTTTAAACATTATCCCCTCCTAATATAATTTCCTCTTTCATATTTCAGTTAAAAGGTTTAAGTTAAAAACTCATAATCGGTAACGAGGCCCGTTTCGTCTGTCGGTTACGTCTTTCGTCTTTTCACGTAACCGTTGGACGTTTCACGATACGGGTATCGTAACCGTAACCGTTTAACGATAATTATGCCATTTCAACTTTTTTGCGAAAGAACCATATAATTTCATTCTTTAGTTTAACGCTTAAGTTTATTGCAACTTAATGACTTAGGTCAAGTTTAAATCGAGATTTTCTCTGAAGCGAACCAGGAGGCTTTGGCAAAAGCCTTTAAATTGACACCCAATCCGGCATTCTGATATTGTTGTTTAAGGATTACTGTAATGTGTTATTTTATGTACCTGACAGAAGGAGCTGTTTACAATGTTTGATCTTGGGATGCAGGAACTCATATTGATCTTTGTTGTTGCCCTGCTTGTGTTCGGGCCTAAAAAACTTCCGGAACTCAGCAGAGCGTTAGGTAAAGGCGTTAGGGAGTTAAAAATGGCCTTACGCGGAGTTAAGGATTCTTTTGATGAAGCAGAGGGGCAAATAGAGGAAAGCATATCAAAAGTAACTGAGTTGGAATCACCGGGTGAAGATAAGAGCGGGGAAACGGTTGAGACACAGAAACAGACAAAACAAGACTTATCTGAACCGGTCATAGAGGGGGATAAGGAAAAAACAGACGATGGATAAATTGCCTGTTACAGAGCATCTTGGTGAGCTCAGAAAAAGGATTCTGGTATCTCTGGGTGTTATAGTAATTTTTTTCAGTCTCTGTTTTTATTTTTCTGAAAGTATTTTCCGGTTATTGACATTGCCGTTACGCAGTATTTTGAAATTTTCTTTTAGCATGCCGTTTATAAAAATTGTTGATACCGGCAACCCTGCTCAAGGCCTTGTTTTTCTTGCCCCGGCTGAGGCACTATGGATGCATTTCAAAATTGCGCTCATAAGCGCATTCGTAATAAGTTCTCCTGTTCTTTTTTTTGAGACCTGGCGGTTTATTTCTCCGGGACTTTTAATAAAAGAGAAAAAATATGCCTTCCCGTTTGTTGTTATAACTACAACACTTTTTTTATTTGGTGCCATTTTCTGCTTTATCATTGTTCTTCCATTTGCAATAAATTTTCTGATGACATATAAGACTGAAACGATTAAGCCGATGCTTTCAGTAGGCAAATATATAGATTTTTGCCTGAAATTCATTATCGCTTTTGGAGTTGTTTTTGAACTTCCTGTTGTATTGGTTTTTCTTACAAGAATGGGGATTGTTTCAACAGAGACTCTTGCCAAAAACAGGAAATATGCGGTGCTTTTAGCTTTTGTAGCCGCAGCCATTCTCACCCCTACCCCGGATGCATTTAACCAGACACTTATGGCCCTCCCGATTTTATTACTTTATGAGGTTGGCATCTGGGCCTCAAAAATTCTTAATCCAAAGAAAAAAGACATGGATGACTGATTATTCCTCAGAGGTACACTCAGGATTACATAGTCAAAATAGGGTATAATATATCAATAATCTGGAGGAATAATGATCAGCTTAAGAGGTAAGAGCCTCACTGCTACTGCCAGAGACGTTGCAGAGGGCTATGTGATTATCAATCCGTTATTTTTAAAACCTCTCGATGCAGAGACACTTAAGGGCCTTTATGCGCAGATTATGAAAGTTCAGGGAGAAATAAGGGGAGAGAAATTCCCATTTAATGATATTCAAAATATCAGAAGAAGGAACCTGAGGCTTCAGCGCCTCCATTCTTCTATGATGGTGATTAAGAACTTTGCAAAAGAGCGAAGGTTGAGAGAGCTTTTTTGATCCGTACTACTTATCTGTTTTTGTTTTCAGCCGGTTATATTTTTCTTCACCTACACACTCTTTGGCAAAAGCACACCAGTCAATACATGTGGGTCCCAGAAACCTCTGGTTAATTCTGCCGCAGTGTTTACAATTTACCTCTGTTTCGTCACTCCATATCTCTACACTCTCCCCGCAGTCGCGGCATACTATATCTTCAGGTTTGGGTTTTTTTATTTCTCGGCTTCCGGGACAGCTTTCCTTAAACATTTATCACCTGTATTAATTATAAACTATTGAATTAACATAAATGTATGATTTGGGTCATAAAGATGAAACGTAGAAGGGTTCAGGGAGCCGGGAGATCCAGTGAACTGCAGGAACAGTTATTAGCTGCCAAAGGCCAGTTCGGCTTTGCCGACAAGGTGAACATACAGGCCCGAATCCTGTTCGACATTTTATCATTAACCTTGACCATCAACTGTTACATGTGTTAGAAAAAAGCGATGAAGCCAAAACAGAGTATGCTCTCAAAAATACCTTCTGTTGATGAATTTCTGAAAAGCCGTTACGCTAAAAAGTGGTTTGAGTCTTATCCCAGGCAAACTGTACTCAGGGCCGTACGGGAAGTGCTAGATATGAAGAGGAAGGAGATACTTAAAACAGGTCTGTCAGCACAGTTGTCTGTTGATTCTATTTCGCAGGATGTGAATAAGACCATTGAAGAACTGTCCGCATATAAACTGAAACCTCTTATAAATGCAACAGGTATAGTTATCCACACAAACCTTGGAAGGGCTGTACTTTCCGATAGTGCCATTAAGAACATACAAAACGTATCCGGCAGTTACTCCAACCTTGAATATGATCTTTATCAGGGCAAAAGGGGCAGTAGATACGGGCATATAAAGGATATCCTCAGGGACCTGAGCGGCTCAGAAGATGCGGTTGTTGTCAACAATAATGCTGCCGCTGTCCTCGTATGTCTCAATACATTCGCAAGTGGCATGGAAGTCGTTGTCTCAAGGGGAGAGCTTGTAGAAATAGGCGGTTCTTTCAGAATTCCTGAAGTAATGAGATCAAGCGGTGCAGTGCTTCGAGAGGTTGGTACAACAAATAAAACCCATCTTTCTGATTATGAAAACGCAGTCAGCGGTAATGCGGCGCTGCTGCTCAAGGTTCATCAGAGTAATTATAAGTTAACCGGTTTTACAGGGGATGTTCCGATAACGGAACTCGTACAGCTTGGAAAGACATATAGAATACCGGTTATGACCGATCTTGGAAGCGGATGTATGATTGACCTTGAGAAATACGGAATCTACGGCGAACCGAGGGTCCGTGATGTTGTCAGGTCAGGCGTGGATATTGTGACGTTTAGCGGAGATAAGCTTCTTGGAGGCCCTCAGGCCGGGATAATACTGGGCAGAAAAAAACTTATTAGGAAAATCCAGGCAAACCCGCTTTTAAGGGCGCTCAGGATGGACAAGCTGACCCTTGCATCTCTTGAAGCAACTTTTATGCAGTATATTGATGAAGAAAAGGCAGTAAAAGAAATTCCTACCGTAAGAATGCTGACGCAGTCTCTGGATAATATAAAGAGAAGAGCAAAGAGAATTTCAGCATCCTTAAAAAAGGATAGTTCCAGTCTGTTAAATGTCAAGGTTACAGCAGACCATTCACGGGCAGGCGGAGGGTCTCTGCCGGAAATAAATTTCCCTACGTTTGTTGTATCTGTTAATCCCTTAAAGATGACTTTGAATTTATTTGAAAAGAGGTTAAGAAGCGGTACCCCTCCCGTGATTGCCAGGATTAGAGAGAACTCTCTGCTTATTGACGCACGGACAGTACAGGATAATGAAGTCAATGGGCTTATCAAATGTATAACCTCTGCCCTTTCCAGATAGATAATTTTGTAAAAAACTATAGGGATCAGGGATCAGCTGCCGGGATCCGACCCCTGACAACTGATATCTGAATTTTAATATGCGCTACGTAATTCTTGGTACAGCAGGACATATAGATCACGGCAAGAGTGCTCTTGTAAAAGCACTTACCGGTATAGATCCTGACAGGCTTAAAGAAGAGAAAGAACGCGGTATTACAATCGATCTGGGATTTGCGTATTTGAAATATCCTGGTGACCTGAATGTTGGAATTGTTGATGTTCCCGGGCATGAGAGGTTAATAAAAAACATGCTTGCGGGTGCGGGAGGCATTGACCTTGTGCTTATGGTAATTGCAGCGGATGCAGGGATTATGCCCCAGAGCAAAGAACATCTTTCCATATGCAATCTGTTAAAAATAAAACAAGGGCTTATTGCTGTAACAAAATCCGACCTTGTTGACGGGGAATGGCTTGGGCTTGTAAAGAATGATATTAGAAATATGGTTAAGGGAACTTTTTTTGAAGGTTCGGAAATCCTGGAGGTATCTTCAAAAACCGGATATAATCTGGAACTGCTTAGAGAAAAAATCAGAGAACTTGCCTCCGGGACTGAGCCAAAACCGGTAAAGGGCATATTCCGGCTTCCTGTTGACAGAGTATTTACACTTAAGGGGTTTGGTACCGTTGTTACGGGCACTGCTATTTCGGGCAGTATTTCCCTGAATGCACCTGCTGAAATCGTTCCAAAAGGAATAACAACAAAAATCAGGGGACTTCAGAGCCACGGCGAGTCACTCAAGACAGTTTATGCAGGACAGAGAGCCGCGATAAATCTGCAGGGGATCGCAAAGGAAGCAATTCAGAGAGGGGATGTTCTTACAGAACCTGATAAGATAGTGCCGACATCAGTAATTGCCGCTCAAATTGAACTGCTGAAAGATATACCGCTTAAAAGCCTCAAGAACAGAAGCCTGGTTCATTTCCATACAGGGACGTCTGAACTTATCGCAAGAGTTATCTTTTATGATGAAACCGGAAGGCCTGTCCAGGCAAACAGGCAATCCGACTCTCTCTACAGGGAGGGGCTAAAGCCGGGTGATAGCGCATACTGCCATTTCAGGCTTCAGGGTGAAGCCGCTCTTATGGCAGGAGACAGATATATAATCAGAAGGTTCTCTCCTCTGTTGACAATCGGTGGGGGTGAGGTTCTTGATCCGCTGCCTCGACGAGGGAGAGGAAAAGCGGGGAATATCATCCCTGCTCTCCGCCATGTATCATCTGGTTCAGGGCTTCTGGACAGATTTCAGAATGAGCTTAAAGTTTTACAACTCGGAAGTCTTGAGGAAAAACTGCAAATGAAAATTTTTTATGAAGGAATAAAAGGTGTAAAGTTACCAGTTATTGAAGGCTGGATCAAGGCAGAACTTCCGGATATCAGAAGTGCAATAAAATCTCTGATAGCAAAGGGTGCGGTAATTCAGGTTAATGACAAACTTTTAAGTAAAGAGATTTTCGATTCCTTCTCTCACAGGATTTCTTCAGCTTTAAAAAAATTCCATGAAAATAATCCGTTAAGGCCCGGAATGTTAAAAGAGGAACTAAGGGCTATTTTAAAATGGCTTGACCAGAAGTTTTTTGAGGATCTTCTTGCGAATATTGAAGGGATTGGAATTGACAAAGACATTGTCAGGTTAAAAACATTTAAGATTTTCCTGAGCAAGGAGAAGGGCATCTTAAAAGAAAAAATACTGAACTCACTTAAAAATTCCGCTTATCAGCCGCCCGTTAAGGAAGAACTTGCATCCCGTCTTTTCGGTAAAAACAAAAGCAAAGAACTTGACGAGCTTTTAAAGATATTAGTGTCAGAGGGGAGCCTTGTAAGGATAAATGATACTATTTATTTATCATCATTAAATTATGCGAAAATGATAAATCTTCTTAAGGATTTCTATGGAACAAAGCCGGATATGACGGTTGGAGAGTTTCGCGATATATTAGGGACTTCCAGAAAATTTGCCCTGCCGTTTCTTGAGCACCTGGACAGCAATAAAATCACCCTGCGAGTAGGAGATGTGAGGAAGTTTCTTATGAAGTAAAAGTTCAAACTGTTCAAGCCGCTTAAACCATTTAAACTTCTGGAACGCTGAATGGTTCAACCAAATCAGGACAATCAAATGAGATAACTTTAATTCGAACATGAACTAAAAGGAATCGTCATTGTTTGATATTAATTCCATAGCTGTCCAGGTAAAGTCTAACTGCAATATATCAGACGCTAAATACTGGGGTCTTTATTCTCCATGCGGTCTTCTCCTGAGATTAAGGGATCTATTTAAAATTGAGAACAGATTGAAACCATGGGACAAAATAGAACCTGACAAAATAGGAATCTGGATAGAGGACAGGGAAAAGTTGTGGCATGATCTTGAGCCCCTCGATTTTCACAAGATTGAAATTAACGGGAAAAAATATAACCCTTTTGACGTTAAAGGGATAAACAGTGTTCTTCCAAGAGAGGGGTTTTTTTATGGTTTTGGATTTGGCAATCTTTCAAAGCCCACGTTTTTTCTGGCAGAGCTTTTAAGGAAACGCAGGACGGGAAGATACAATGTTTATATGTCAGGCAGGGAGATTGCACGTGATTTATCGACTGCTCCTGCTATGCTGCAGGGCAATAACATAATCGCAAAGCATGAGACAACGACATTCTATTTATGGGGCAAACTGGAAGAAATGAGGTTAAGGAAACAGGAAAGCGCTTTATCCCGCGCTTTTTCTGAATACGGTATTTTTAAAGATGATATTCTGACTTCTGAAAGACTCGCAGGTTATTTAAACAAAGTAGTTCACGCTGAGCTTAAAACCTATATTTATCACGAGTTTGGAGAAGCGTCTCAGCGGAATGTGCTCGGCAAGTGGTGGAAGAATCTGGTGTTAAATCTTTCATACAGCCGGGCAGAACTGTTTATAAGGGGACTCAAGGATATTCTGTCAGACACATGTACTGGCGGAATGCTTTTTCATATCATAAAAAACAGAAAAACAGGCTCTCTTTATTTTTATGTTGCAATACATGGCGGGCTCAGAAAAATTATTTTTCCAGATATAATTACTGCATATGATGAATTTATTGCCACACATAACTGGGCCTTGATTGAAAAGGCAAGGCTGGCAGGATACAGAAAAACAAGGGAATATATAAAAATACTTAAAAAGATCGTGGATGAAGACAAAACCTCCCCGGAAAACATAGAGAAGGAATTAATATCAAAAATTATTTAATTGTATGGCTTGCTATTAGTTATACTTTAAATGTTATACGGACTAAAAAATATCTAAGTGATTATCAATAATGAAGATAGGTTTGAAAATGAGACTCAATAAAAAATTTATCGGTCAGAGCCTTAGAGGCCTCAGGCTTAGATTGCAGCGCGATGTTATGATTATCAGTGGAATCCGCGCCTACGATCCAAAGCAGCGTAAAACGAGCTTGGCAGGGCCATCTCAGGTTCAGGTTCAAACTATTGATCGATGCAATGCCTCTTGTCTTATGTGCCCATATTCTGCTTCGGAGAAATCGGGGCAACCCTGCTATATGGAAGAGAAACTGTACAGGAAAATTCTAAACGAATTAAAATATGCAGGTACAGTCCACTCATTTGTACCGATGCTTCAGAGTGAACCGCTTCTTGATCGGGATATTTCCAGGCGACTGCGTGAAGCTAAGGAAATACTGGGGAGTACAGTTTCAGTTCATATGGTTACAAATGGCTCTATTTTGACTCCTGAACTGGCTGATGAATTATTGGATTCCGGGCTCGATACTTTATCTGTGAGTATCGATGCTTTTCGGGAAGAGACATACAAGGCTATTCGTAAAGGATTGATTTTTTCAAGAGTAATTGATAACCTTCAGTCTCTACTTCAACGACATCCTCCAATCCTGGTAATCGCCCGATTTTTAAAACAGCGTGCAAATGAACGAGAGGAAAAAATGTTTAAGCAATTTTGGAAAGCCCGGGGCGCCAGAATATCTTTTCATTCAGTGGTCAACCGGGCAGGAATGCTGAATTCTTTTGATCAGATAGAACGGCTAAAGACAGAACAGAATATTATTTATCGGTTTATAGATAAGATTTTCCCGTTTTGTTTTCTTCCATTCTTTGCCCTGAATGTACTGTGGGACGGACGCGTTATTCTTTGTTGTCATGACTGGGGGCCTTCAGTTGTGGTCGGGGATCTTACAAAGCAATCATTGCCGGAGGTTTGGAATGGTGAGGAGATGAATCACTATCGCCATCTTTTATACAGCGACTTGAGCAAAGAAAGTCCATCGTGTGTAAACTGTTCTTTAAGAAACGGCTTATGGGGTAATCAGCAGTGATTCTGAAAAGTAACACCGGGTATGTTTAAGATGGATCATCTAATGGCACATTTAAAAACTGAAACCATTTTCTGTTTTGCCCCGTTAGAAAACCCACTGCCTATCGGCTGACAGGTCTTCTAACGGGGTTTACTTTCAGTCTGGGACACTGTAGTTTATAATAGGTGAATTAACATAAATACTTTCACAGACAGTCAATTGCACATTATACTCAAAGTCAGGGAACCTTTGAGATGTAAAAATGTGTCCGGATTATTAAAAAAATTGTTTCGGAGCCGGTCAGTATGAAAGCGAAAAAGTTAGGAACAGTTCTGCTTTTCATAATAGATATCGCAGCGGTCTTTGCTGCACTGCAATGTGCAATATTGCTGAGAAAACATGTGTTGCCGTATTTCCTTCAGTTTCCGGTATTTCCAGCAAAAGACTTTATATTTTTCTGGTGGGTTTTTCCTGTCTGGGTATGGTTTTTTATTTATGAAGGATTATATACAAAAAGACTTTCCTTCTGGGATGAGGTAAAGGGACTGTGGAAGGTTATTTTCTTCTCTACTATAGCCGTTTTCAGTTTTCTGTATCTTGGTAAAATCGGCGAGCAGGTGTCAAGAACAGTAATAGTTGTAATGGGTCTTGTCTCGTTCCCTCTTTTACCGTTTATAAGGATTAATGCAAAGAGACTGTTAATGCGGTCGGGATTGCTTAGAAGCAAAATCCTGATCCTTGGTGCAGGAAAAACAGGGGAACTCATATTTCGCGCATTAAGGGGGGATACAAACTTTGGTTTTGATGTGGTTGGATTTCTTGATGATGATCCGGAAAAGATAGGAAAAAGGATACATGGGATTAAGATACACAGAGGAGTTGATAAAGCTCAAAAGTATATCGGAAGATGCAGGATATATAATATTGTAATCGCAATGCCGGGCTGTGAAAAAGAGAGGCTCGTTTCAATTATTAACCGGCTTCAGCATAAAGCTCAGAATATCCTGCTCATTCCCGACCTGTTTGGAGTAGCTGTTTTAGGGACAAACCTCCAGCACTTTTTTCAGGAACAGGCCATAGGTCTTGAAGTAAGAAACAATCTTGCAAGGCCTGTAAATATATTTGTAAAAAAGATTTTTGACATTATTGTCAGTTTTTTTCTGATTATCGTTCTTTTACCGCTAATTATCCTGATTGCTATCCTTATAAAGCTTAACTCGAAAGGGCCTGCTATTTTTTCCCAGGGAAGAATAGGGAAAAACGGCAAATCATTCAGATGCTATAAGTTCAGAACCATGTACAGGGATGCCGAAGAAAAACTTGATAATCTTTTAGTTAGCAGCCAGGAGGCTAAGAGTGAATGGGAGCAAAGCTGGAAACTTAAGGATGACCCAAGGATTACCAGGGTTGGAGACTTTTTAAGAAAAACTTCCCTTGACGAACTGCCGCAGGTATTCAATGTGCTTAAGGGCGAGATGAGCCTTGTGGGGCCGAGACCTGTTACCAAAAAGGAGATAGATGAGTATTACAGGGACCAGGCAAAACTTTGTTTCGGAGTGCTTCCGGGTATCACTGGCTTATGGCAGGTAAGCGGAAGAAATGATACCAGTTATGATTACAGAATCAACCTTGATTCGTGGTATGTGAGAAACTGGAATCTCTGGCTGGATATTGTTATCCTATTGAAGACCATAAAAATAGTTATGAAAAGAGAAGGAGCATACTGATTTATAAGCCATTAGGCATTCAAAAGATTCAAAAAGAGTTATTGCGTATACTGAGCATATACTTTCATCATTTATTCCCGGTCATCATTGCAAATTCAATATGTGAGAAGATAGGTTGAAATGGAAGAAAATAAACATTTAGTTTCCATAATTGTAAGGACAAAAGACAGGCCGATACTGCTAACCAGGACGATAAGGAGTATCGCGTCTCAGGAGTACAGAAAGATAGAAGTAATCCTTGTAAATGACGGTGGGTGTGAAATTGATATCGAAGGATTCAAGAGTGTTCTGAATGACATATCCCTGAACTATATAAAGCTTCAGGATAATACAGGCAGGTCTCATGCCGCAAATATAGGGATCGAAAATGCTAAAGGTAGTTTTATAGGATTTTTGGATGATGATGACGAGTACTACACAAATCATATAAGTACACTTGTGAAAAGCCTTGTTGAAAACAGCAATTACAAGATTGCCTATACAGATTCTTTTCTTGCTTTCCATGAATTTAAAGAAATCGACCAGGAATGGTCTCTCAAGAAAAAAGTTCGTTTTTATTCAGAAGATTTCAGCAGGGACAGGTTTTTATTCGAAAATTACATACCTTTTATGTGCCTGCTGTTTGACAGGAAAATGCTGATGCAGTTCAGTTTTGATGAGGACCTCCATGCACAGGAAGATTGGAGACTGCTTACTCTGATATCCAGAGATTATGAGTTCTTACATATAAAGAATGTTACCTGTCAATATAATATTTATGCCGAATCATTTGTAAGTTATCTTGAGAGCAGGTATGACATACAGAAATATGCATCAGTTGTTTTTGAAAAAAACAAGGAATATATTACATGGAATGCATGGATGAATTTTAAAAACAGATTTGAAAACCTGATAAAAGATGCCGGTGCCATGAATGAGTATCTGAAGCGTGAATCCATTATATACAAAGATAAGGATATTGAAGAGGTTTATAATTTCCTGGTTCGAAGATTCGAAAATATAATAGATTCCCAGAACACAATACTTAACAGAATTGATACGTTATCAGATATTAATATAGTAACTAACAATAAGATAGATAACCTTGTAAATGCTTATGTAAGTTTAAAATCTGATTTAGGATCTGATTTGTCCGGTAAGATCGAGGACATTATAAATACCCAGAATACCATAATAAGCAGGCTGAGCATATCCGGGAGGATAAAAAATCTAATACAGAAATTCAGAAATGTCGGCCGGAAGAACAGATAACCTGAAAAGGACCCCACGGAATGAACATAGCCGTCAATGCTGTTATTATTGATGAAAAACCTACGGGCCTGGGGATTTATGCTTTAAATATTGTCAATGAATTATCAAAATTAACACCTCTGTACGCGGTTACTTCTTACAGCAGTCCTTTTGAATCCAATTCAAATATAAATATTATCAGAGCTCCTGAAATAATACAGCCAAAGTATAAAAAACCGGGAGCGGCGGCAAGGTTTTTATGGCTGAATATATTTCTGCCGGGGATTTTGAAAAAGCATAAAATAGACCTGTTGATAAATCTTACACACCACGGGCTTTTCTTCTCAAAAATCCGACAGGTATTAACAGTCCATGACCTTATCCCTTTAAGGTTTGCTTCTCAGTACAGATTGCAGAATTATTATTACCGGTTCTTAATGCCCTTTTTAATCAGAAGATCTGAAAAAATCAATACTTGCTCGGAAAGCACAAAAAAGGATATTTTAAAATATTTTAATATAGCTCCCGGGAAGATAGCTGTTACGGGTAATGGGTTTAATCCTTTTCAGAGTTCCTCCCCCTATCAGGGAGAAAGTAATTATATCCTTATGATCGGTGCTACTTTCAGACATAAAAATTGTCATAGTGTGCTTGAAGCCTACGGAAGAAGCGAGATGCTGCAGGAATATACACTGGTAATAGGCGGGGGGCAGAGGAAGTATCTTAAATATCTGAAATCGCTCTCTAAAAGACTGAATATTCAGGACAGAATAAACTTTAAGGAATATGTAGATCCACGGGACCTGCCGGCCCTTTATAGCCAGGCAAGGGTTTTTGTTTACCCGTCTTTTTATGAGGGTTTTGGAATGCCGCCGCTTGAGGCTATGCAGATGGGAATACCTGTAGTGGCTTCAGGAACAGGTGCGATTATGGAAGTATGCGGAGATGCGGCTGTTTATTGCAATCCTTACTCTGTTGATGATATTAAGGAAAAGATGGAAATGGCGGTTCTGGATAAGGGACTGAGAAGTGATTTAATAAGAGAGGGGTTCAAAACGATAGAGAAACATAACTGGCAATACGTTGCAGAACGAATATACGATTTCATAAAAACCGGTGAAACCGGCAATAAACAGAAATGCGGGATTGTTCCCGAAGCTAAAACCATTTCATGAAAATATTAGACATTGAAGATAAAATAAAAAACAGGTTTAAAAACTTTTTTAAGAGACTATTTGGACATAATCAAAAGGTGATAAATTTTTTAAGGGCATTGAATCCGCCGAGTGTTAAGCATTTAATACTTTCTCGTTTGAATAGTGGAGCCGGGGCCGGTTCACGGACAGTTTCAGATTTAGCAGGCAAAATCAGTTTTAAAAAAGGTTATCCGGCCGACAAGTGGGATGTAGTTGCAAAGCGGAGATTTGAAAATCAAAAGAATAAAAATAACCCGGTTTATAGCTGGCTGGATTCAGAGTTCATTGATCGGAATTACATTAGACCCAGAGTCTCGGGGGCTGAGGATGTGTGGTGGGGAACTTATATAATGAACAAATATATTCCTGAAAAACTTTCTTATGGGCTTAGTCTTGGCTGCGGCGACGGGACATATGAAAGGGTATTTGTACAGAAGGAAAAATGTAATGAAATAGACGCCTTTGATATTGGCATGGGCGCGATTGAAGTTGCAAAGATGGCGGCCAGGCAGTATGGCCTGGAAGACCGTATACATTATCAGGCAGTTGATGTGAACTCGATCAAATTACCGGAAAAAAAATACGGGCTGGTTTTGTGCAATATGGCACTGCACCATTTTAAAGATCTTGAAAATGTATACTCTGAAATATCAAAAAGCCTGAAAGAAGATGGTTTATTTGTTTTTAATGAATTTGTCGGCCCTACCCAGTTTCAGTGGACTGATAAGCAGGTAAAAGTCATAAATGATATTTTAAAGATTTTGCCGGATAGATACAGGTACCAGCCATTGTGTAAATGTTATAAAGACACTTTCTCAAGACCTTCGATTAAAGAAATGAATTCCATAGACCCCACTGAAGCGGTCAGATCAAAAGATATTATCCCCAAACTGGAAAATCATTTTTCAATTATAGAACGAAAAGATTATGGAGGCACCATACTGCATACACTTTTACAGGATATTATCTGTAATTTTGATGAAAATTCTCAGGAAGATATGGCGATACTTCAGCTTATATTTTATATTGAAGATGTTTTGCTGAGAGAAGGCTGTATAGAGAGTGATCACTCCATGGTAGTCTGTAAGAAGAAAGGTATTTAATTATGAGTATTGATGACCTGAGAGATATCGGTAAAAACTGGGAATCTCTGGCAAAGCATGATCCCATGTGGTCAATTCTGTCTGTCCCTGATAAAAGGGGCAATAAATGGGATATTAATGATTTTCTGGCAACTGGGGGAAACGAGATTAATGATCTCATGAGATATATTGAAAATGTAATCAATGTAAAAGTAAAAAGATCTTTTGCTCTGGATTTCGGCTGCGGTATAGGCCGCCTGTCACTGGCACTGGCAAAATATTTTGATAATGTTGTTGGCGTAGATATCTCTTCAACTATGATTACCCGCGCCAGACAGATTTCCGAACAATATAAGGATGCATACAAAGGGGAAATCACGTATATAATTAACAAATATAATATTATACCCATGGAGACTGATACATGTGACTTTATTTATTCAAATATTGTCTTACAGCATATGCGTGCAGTCGATGCATTGGTTTATATCTCAGAATTTGTAAGGATGATAAAAAAAGAGGGGCTTGCAGTTTTTCAGTCTCCTTCACGCTCATTAGTAGCAGAGGATAAAAGCTTTAAATCATGTATTGAGACAGGCGGTGGAACAGATACAATTGAGATGAATATGATCCCGATAAAGTCTGTAATTGATACTGTTTATTATGCAGGGGGGAACATTATTAATATAAAGAGAGATTATAATGCAGGCCCTAAATTTGAGAGTTTTACATATTTTGTTTCCAAGTAAGTTTTCCGTTAACAATTAATAACACTACTTAACAGATTATGAATGAACTGGCAATTTGTACTATAGTATCAAAAAATTATCTGCCCTTTGCGCGGACATTGGCAGAATCCTACCTTGAACACAATGAGGGTGAATTTTTTGTTTTGCTGGCAGATAAGATTGACGGCTACTTTGAACCGGATTCTGAAAAATTCAGGCTTATCGAGATTGAAGAGTTAAGGGATATTGTCCCTGAATTTGACAAATTTTGTTTTCAGTATACTATCCTTGAGTTAAATACCGCTATTAAACCATATCTTCTGGAGTACCTCTTTACAAAGTTCGATATAAAGAAACTGGTTTACCTTGACCCTGATATTCTGATAACCAATAGTTTTTCTGAACTATCGGGATTATTGGATGACCACTCGATAATTTTAACTCCTCATTTAACCGCACCTATTAAGGACGACTATTCCCCCGGTGAAATAAATATTTTGATGTCAGGAGCATATAACCTCGGGTTTTTGGCACTCACTAAAAATTCAACTACCATGTCACTGCTTTTGTGGTGGAAGGACAGGCTTTACAGCAATTGTATTCATGCGGTTGAAAAGGGGTTGTTTGTGGACCAGAAATGGATGGATCTTGTCCCGGGCATGTATGAAGGCGTTTTTATTCTCAGGGAGCCCGGGTATAATGTCGGGTACTGGAACTTCCACTGCAGAAATGTCCGGTTTGAAGGGAACGAAATACTCGTAGAAGACAAGCCTTCCTATTTTTTTCATTTTAGCGGTTTTGACCCTGAAAATCCCGCTCCTGTTTCCAAGCATCAAAACAGATATAAGATGAGCGATCTAAAGGGTATCCGCCCTGTGTTTGATTTGTACATTAAGAAATTGTTTAAAACAAATTATAAAGAATGTATGAGATGGCCATATGCTTATGAATGTTTTGACAATGGCGTTGCTATTCCTGATTTTGTAAGGCGGCTTTACCTGTTTCTGGGCAAAAAAGTCCTGATGTTTGATAACCCTTTTGTTACAGGAAAAAATTCATACTTCAACTGGCTTAATGAAGAAATAGACAGCAGGAAACCCCCTATAACAAGGTTTATACATGAGATATATAAAATACGCCGGGATGTGCAAAAGATTTTCCCTGATATTTTTGATGCAGATAGAGATGCCTTTATTGCCTGGGCAGCAACAGGGGGCAAAACAGACCATAATCTGGATGATATATTTTTCACGGGAATTATTTCTGATGAGGCAGGTCAGGGCTCTGACATGAAAAGATTGTTAAGAAAGATTTTTATGCTTAGGGTTATTAATCAGATAAAAGAAGTGCTGAAGAAAATTTTAAAAAAGTTTTTCTGGCGAAGTCCGAAGATAATCGATATTCTTAAGACAGTAAACAACCGCCTGAATGTTACACTCTCTATACCGACAAATAGTGCGATAAGAGAGTCTGTTAATTCTGTTCTACCCGGAGATAACAAAGAAATAGGTGTAAACATCTCCGGATATGTAAACTCTGAAAGTGGTACAGGCGAAGGAGTAAGGGCTAACATCAGATCCTTTGAAACTATCGGAATCCCTTTGGCCCTTAATAACGTTAAAAGTTTTTCAAGGCAAAACGATAAAATTTATACTTCTTTCAGCGAATTCAACCCTTACCACATTAACTTTGTACATGTTAATGCTGACCAGGTCCCGGTGTTCTATGATCAAAAGGGCCCGGACTACTTCAGGAACCGCTATAATATAGGATTCTGGGTCTGGGAATTGTCTGAATTTCCGGAAGAATGGTATCCGCATTTTCGGTATTTCAATGAAATATGGACACCGAGCAAATTTTGTGTTGATGCGATAGCTGCTGTTTCTCCGGTACCTGTTATAAAAATCCCGCATTCGATTTCCCTGAATGAAATTGAAGTGGACAGATCTTTTTTTGGATTTAAAAAAGATTCTTTTGTTTTTCTCACCATGTTTGATTTTTTAAGTTATTTTGAACGTAAGAACCCGCTGGCAGTTATTGAAGCATTCAGAATCGCATTTGAATCAAGGAAAGATGCTGTTTTAGTACTTAAATGCTCAAGCTCTAACTGGAACCCCTCTGCTATGACCAGTATTATTAAAGCGGTTAAGGGATTAAATGTAAGAATTATAGACAGCTATCTTAATAAGGATGAACTGCATGCGCTTATGTGTTTAAGCGATTGCTATGTTTCGCTTCACCGTTCAGAAGGATTCGGCCTGCCTCTGGCAGAGTCTATGTATCTGGAAAAACCGGTTATAGCCACCAAATATTCAGGCAATATGGACTTTATGAATGATGAGAACAGTTTTCTTATAAAATATAAAATGACAGAAATTGAAAAGGATATAGGACTGTATAAAAAAGGAAACAGGTGGGCTGATCCGGATGTTAAACATGCGGCTGAATTGATGGATTTCGTATATTCTGAAAGAGAAGCGGCCCGGAAAACAGGCAAAACCGCATCTGAAGACATAAGAAGATATCTCAGTCCATCCGCTGTCGGCCGTACGGTAAAAAAGAGAATAGATCTTATTACAAGGAGAAGGTATAGTTAGCCTGAAAGATTTTTAACAATTTTTTCTTTATAATAAAAATAATAAGAGAATCCAGTTCAGGAGGACAAACATGAGAAGAAATTTCTTTTACATCAAAGCTCTTGCAGTAATAATATTTTTTCTCCTTTCATCTTCGTCTCTGGCGGTTATGACAGGATTAAGCACAGAGGAACTTACAAGGAATTCATATATAGTGGTATTGGGCGAGGTAGAGGATGTTGAATCCAGATGGAGCGAGGACGGAAGCGGTATTTATTCAATAGCTTCAATTTTTATAGATGAAGTTATTAAGGGGGTTGTTATTCAGGAGAAGATTGCAGTTGAGTATGAAGGCGGAGAGATAGGTGATATAGGCCAAAGAGTGTCTGATGTGTCGTCTTTTAAACAGGGAGAGACAGTAATACTGTTCCTCGGGCCGGACAGGGTTAAGGATAGCGGTGTTGTTCACAATATTGTTGGCAAGGCTCAGGGCAAATACTCGGTGAACAGTGATGGCATTGCAAGGAAAAGCGGTTTTTCCGTTATAAGCGGGGGAGACCTTATTGATAACAACATCCACATAAATGAACTTGTAGATAAGATAAGGGAGGTTAAGTGATGAGAAGGATAATACGACTGTTTAAATTCATCGCCCTTATATTTGTCTTCAGTCTGTTATGTTCGGATGTGTCTGCCTTTTTAGTTACTAAAACTTCCACGGGTGCTGAGATAAAGTGGTATGACACTTCCAGTGCTGCTTACTATATCAATACTGCGGGAGGGCCTTCCAACACTCTATCAGCGGTTCAGTCGGGGATGCAGACATGGACGGGCGTTGGCACTTCCTGTTTTAATTTTATATACGGCGGGGCCACGGCGAGCACAGCCCATGGTATTGATGATGCTAATAATATAGTAACTTTTGCTCCGATGGGACTGACCGGGACACTTGCGGAGAATGTCTTCTGGTACTTTGTATCTTCAGGCCAGATGATAGACAGTGATCTGAGATTTAATACAAGCTATGCATGGAGTACAACTGTTTCTTCTGGCGCTTATGATGTTCAGGCCCTGGCAACACATGAATTTGGGCACTCACTAAGCCTGTCAGATCTTTATAGCCCTGCTGATAGTGAGAAAACAATGTATGGTTCTGCAGCAGCAGAAGAGACCAAGAAGAGGACTTTGCACCAGGATGATATTGACGGGATTACGTATTTGTATACATGTACGGCTACTTTACCTGTATACCGTTTTAATACCGGACTGGGATCTCACTTCTACACAATGTCAGAGGCTGAAAAGGATTATGTTCTGAATAATCTGCCTCATTATATCCTTGAAGGTATTGCTTACTACGCGTTCGGCCAGCAGGAAGCCGGCACTTTACCTGTATACCGTTTTAATACCGGACTGGGATCTCACTTCTACACAATATCAGAGGCTGAAAAGGATTATGTTCTGAATAATCTGCCTCACTATATCCTTGAAGGTGTCGTTTTTTATACTTACACACAGCCGCAATAAAGAGTTATCATAGTGTTTGAATATATCCCCCGTGTTTTTAAGCAATAAACGGGATAAACCGATAATTATTTTATCTTTTTACTAAATTGGTTTTCCCGGCATAAAAATGAAAAAACATTTTAACAGCGATTACTGGGGATCGATTGTCACGAGAACCAATGTAAAAAATGCTGAAGACCTCTGGAGGGCTCATATGAAAGATATTTATCAGAGGTTAAAAGACAGGTGGCTGGACAGTACAGAGCAGGGACTTACTCTTAAGACCGATCTGTATGATGAAGCGGTAAGCGCGTATAATATTATTCCTTTGTTCGGGAATCAAAACGGGCACATAATCGGAACTGACGTTTCTTTTGAAGTTGCCGTTGCTGCAAAGCAGAGAATGGCAGATGAATGGAATGGGTGGAATAATATTGCGGTATCAGATGCAAGAGTCCAGGCGTTCAAATCAGGTGTATTTGACAGAATAATATCAAACTCAACACTCGACCACTTTCCGGAAAAAAGAGATTTAATAAAGAGCTTGAAAGAGCTGTGCAGGATTTTAAAACCCGGCGGTGTGCTCATTATCGCTCTTGATAATCCATGGAACCCGGTTGTTTTTTTAAGAAATATTTTACCCCACAGGCTGTTGAGATTATTTGGAGTTATCCCGTTTTATATGGGGGTGACATTATCAAGACCTGAACTGGTCAGCGAGCTTGAATTAAATGGTTTTAAGGTTAGTGACAGCAGTGCAATAGTGCACAGCCCGCGTATACTGGCGATCTGGACCGGGCATATTTTTAACAGACTCGGCAGTAAAAAAATCACAGCATATTTTCACAGGTTTCTCAGAGCGTTTGAACTTCTTGAGAAGTTTCCTGCAAAATTTATAACCGGATATTATGTTGCTGTTAAGGCAGTTAAAAGATAAAACTATCTGTAATATGAAGGTGCAGCTATATACAAATCTGTAGTAAGCAGAAAGTGTTTTACAGGGTAATGGAGTTTATGTTAAATAGTAAACCTGTCAAAGTAGGCATAATCGGATGCGGCCGGGTAACGCAGTCATGGCATCTGCCTGCCTTAAAGGGTTCACCTTTTGCAGAAGTTATAGCAGTCTCAGATATTAATCATAATACTCTTAAACAGGTGGCAGACAAGTACCATATTAAAAACCGATATGCGGATTTCCTGATGCTTCTGGAAAATCCGGAAGTTGAGGCCGTTGCTGTAAGCCTGCCTGTGTCCCTTCATGTAAAAGCGGCTGTGGCTGCGCTAAAGACAGGTAAACATGTGCTGATTGAAAAACCATTGGCGTTAAGCATGGATGAGTGTAATGAGCTGATTGCTCTCGCTTCACAGTCTTCAGCAGTATCAATGGCTGGACTTTATATGAGATGGCACAGACTTGTTAAAAAGGCCCGGAAAGTTGTTCAGAGCGGAGCTTTGGGCAAAATCAGATTAGTTCGTACTGTATTTACCGATGCGGAAAGATATTCTGATGATGCGGCCAGCTGGAAAAATAAAAGGTCACAGGGCGGCGGAACATTGTTTGGAATGGCTGTCCATCACTTTGATATGCTGCGTTTCCTTCTTCAGGAGGATTTTTATGAAATTTTTGCAGTAAGTCAATCTGAACACTCAGATGATGATGCATCCTCTGTAGTTACTAAAATGAATAGTGGTATAATGTCTGAATCGTTATTTTCAAAAGGAGCAGGCGCTAAACACGAAGTGGAAATTTACGGTGAGGATGGAAGGCTTAAGATTTCTCTTTACCGATTTGATGGACTGCAGTTCACCCCAAACTCAAGAATGCCCGGAGATGCAAGGACAAGGATACAAGGAATGATATATACTTTAAAAGAATTACCGCATACATTATTCAAAAGGCATCGCGGTGGAGAATGGGTATCTGCATTTGAGGCCCAGTGGCGGCATTTTGCTGAATGCATCAGACAGGGGATACAATCTGAATTTACACTTATAGATGGTAAACGTGCTTTGCAGGCTGTGCTTACTGCCCTAAAGTCAGTTTCCACCGGAAGAGTCGAAAAGATTTTAAATACTTCCGGCGATATTGCATCAATTGCATCTGACACGGATAATCAGAGATGAATAATAACCAGGATGTTATGTATTTAAAATAAGTAAAACAACAGCCATATGCTTGATAAAAAATTCGTTCCACAATTTAATATTACTTTAATGTGCAATATGTACAACATCTGTAGATATTGCTATATAAAAGAGCAGAAAAATGAGTTCCCCTTAAATATGGATACCAGAGATTTCAGTGAGATTCTGGACTGGTTTTTAATGCTGCATATTGATGAGATTATACTTTTAGGCGGGGAACCAACCATGCATCCTCATTTTAAGGGTATCCTCGATATTGTAAAAAACAAAAAGATATTTGCAAGATTATTTACAAACGGAAGTTACAATAACAATACAGCTGACCTTATATTAAAAAATAAATATATTAATACAATTTTTTTTCATTATGATGAAAGTTATTTAAAGCATTCCGCTGGTTCGAAAGAAAAATTTTCAAATAACCTGAAACAGGCTTCATTATCTAAGAAGAAGATATGGTTGAGATGGAATATTGATAAGCCCGATGTTGATAATTCCGAAATAATTACTTTAGCTGAAAAATACTCTGCCAGTATTGGTTATTCAATTTCTGCACCGACTCCTTATGCAAACCCGATCCCGTTAAGAGAGGCCCGTAAATACGCAGAGATATTAATCGATCTTGTTAAATCAGCAAAAGATGCTGATATTGAAATAGAACCTGCCAGGGCTATGCCTCTCTGTGTGTTTAACCCCAGACAGTTAAAATTTTTACAGGAGAATGGAAATCTGCAGGGCAACTGTATCGCCATTAATGATTTAACAGTAAATACCGATTTATCTATTCAATTATGTTCGATCTCATACCCTGTACGTTTACCTCAGCCTAAAGGAGCAGAAGAATTAAAAGAACACATAGAGCATTTTAAAAAAGAGGAGTTAAAACTGAGATCAAAACATGTTATGCCGGAATGCAATGAGTGTAGATTTTTTACAAAAGGTGAATGCCAGGGGGGGTGTTACGCCTATAAATTATTTGAAAATGAACAGAGCAGTTCTGTTAGTACATGATTAAGCGAATGTCAGCATATCAAAACATAAAAAAATATTACAGGTTTTCTACAGGGTTGAAGAGATTTTTAAAAGGGACCTTATCATTAAAACAGTGTAAAGAGATCATAAGGCAAAGAATAGAAAAAAGGGAAGAGCGGTTCCTGAATATAGTAGAAAAAGCTATTTATAATAATGCCAGGAGCCCATATTTAAAGCTTCTTAATCTTTCCGGTTACACGTTTGAGGATATTAAGAAGCTTTAAATATGGGC
>VAPC010432986.1_pt1 | contig 22401 bp, 22 predicted proteins | sample 3395121 | NCBI WGS metagenome assembly VAPC01 (sample SAMN08290434, study PRJNA428436) | hydrothermal vent metagenome | isolation source: Deep-sea hydrothermal vent chimney | place: Indian Ocean: Southwest Indian Ridge | depth 1711 m m
CTGATTCGCCCTCTGTGGCACGATTAACGGTTGTCTTATACGCTTTGGTATTCTCCTCTTTGCACGCCTCTTCTGATTAAGCCTCAGCTGACAGTAAACCCTATACACACGCTTATGGTTCCATATGTGCCCCTTACGCCTTAACGCCTTAAAACATTTCCAGAATCCCCACCGGTTATGACGTTCAACCATATTGTTCAATGCTTCAATAACCTCTGTATCGGAATCTTCATTCACCTCAGGGGTCCTGTAGTAGGCCGCCCTGGACAAACCAATACAGTTACAACTGCGTTTTACCGAAAGTCTGTGTTCACCTGTCAGATATTGCACAGCTTCCCGCTTCTCATCATGTCTTAGAGTTTTTTTTCAATCAGATCTTTCAATGCCCGGTTCTCAAGAGCCATATCTGCATACATACGCTTGAATTGGTTTAATTCCCGTTCAAGCTCTTTTATCCGCTTCAACTCAGAGGCATCCATTCCTCCATACTTTGCTTTCCAGTTGTAATACGTCGCATCACTGATTCCATGCTTCCGGCATACCTCTTTCACAGACTGGCCTGCTTCTGCTTCTTTCAGAATCGAAACGATCTGTGTCCAAACAAACAGAGCTTAAATTTGTTGTAAAAATATCAATATTTTGAGCACGGAGTTTCATATAGGCAGATAAGGCATCTTTTGGTGTTGATTTGCCATCCTCAATCAAAAGATTTACTTTTGGAGTTTTATGTTTATCCCGGTTATTATTCCAATATTCGTTGGCCAGTAATTGGCCACGCTGCATCTCTTGTCCCATTTGTGCAGCTGGACCAGTTAACGGTAGTATTGCTCCTATGTTTATAGATTCGGTTTCCTTCTTAGTACAGGAGACTGCTAAGAGCATTCCACTAGTTAATACAGCAACTAAGCTGATCGTTAAAAATATTCTGACTAGTTTCAATGGTTTTCCTCCTTGAGTTTTAATAAAATTATTCAATTCACGCAAACTTAATCTTTCCCAAGATAGTTTGCCTTATCTTGTCAGGTTTACCTTCGAAAGCCACCTGACCGTTCTTGAGCAAATAACTCCTGTGTGCTATTTCAAGTGCGTCATTAATATTCTGTTCCACAAGCAAAATAGCGGTTTTGTATGCCTTATTGATTTCCACAATCTTCTCCATGATCCCTTTTACAAGGCCGGGCGCAAGACCGGCAGACGGTTCATCAAGAAGCAGGAGTTTTGGTCTGTTAATCATTATCATGCCAAGGGCAAGCATCTGCTTTTCGCCGCCTGAGAGAAGGCCAGCCCGTTTATCTGTCTTGTCTTTTAGCAGGGGGAATAAATGTAATGTTTCGTCGTACCTTTCTTTGAATGAAGCTTTTTTCATATTTGCGCCGCCCATTTCAAGGTTCTCATAAATACTCATATCAGAGAAGACTTCTCCACCCTGGATAAAATAGCCAATGCCCATAGACAATCTCTTGTGAGTTTCTGTATTTGTAATATTTGACCCGTTGAAAATAATCCTGCCCTGTTTCGGGTAAAGAAACCCTGAAACAACTTTAAGAACAGTTGACTTGCCTGCACCATTTGAACCAATGAGAGCGGTGATTTCGCCGGAGTTAATATTCAGCGCCGTGCCTGAAAGTATATCCCTGCCATTGTAGCCGGCATGTATGTCTGAGAGTTCAAGAAGCATATCTATATCCCCATATATGTTCCCATAATGCTTTGATTCTTAAGGATTTCTTCTGGTTCACCCGATGCTGTAATTTTACCGGAATCCATGAAATAAAGATAATCAGAAATCGCACGCACAGCCTCCAGATTATGTTCAACAGCAATAATCGTTTTACCAAGCTCTTTGAGTTCTCTTATCTTTCCTAAAATCACGTTTACCATTTCGGGATTTACTCCACTTACAGGTTCATCTATTAGCAATAGCTCAAAATCACCACATAAGAGCCGTGCAAGACTGAGGAGTTTCTGCTGTCCCCAGGAGAGGTTTTCTGCAAGTTTGTCTTTCATATCAGCAAGACCAACGAAATCAAGCCATTTCATGGCTGTTTCAGACTGCTCTTTCGCCTTCCCATTTCTTTTTCCAAAAATTGCCTTTAAAGGGTTTTCAGACCTATCGTTAAATGCAACAACAAGGTTTTCAAATACAGTGAGTTTTTTAAAAACCCTGATATCCTGAAATAGCCTGCCAATTCCCGACAAGGACCTTTTCCACGGGTTTAATTCGGTGATCTCTTTTCCTTTGTAGATAATCCGGCCTTCATCAGGATATAAGTAACCGCACACGATGTTAAACAGTGTTGTTTTGCCGGCACCATTTGGGCCTATGATGGCTGAAATCTTACCTGCTTCTATTTTCAGGTCAAGGTTGTCCACAACCTTGATACCATCAAAGTTTTTTGAGATGTTTTCTAACCGCAGTATATCAGTCAAATTGATATTCTCCTGCCAAGCCCTGTGGCCTGTACCTCATGAGAAGCATGAGAACCAGGGCGTATATGATTTGCCGGACATTGGCGGCTACGCTTTGAGGTATTCCCAGGAATCTCAGTCCTTCGGGTAAGAGAATCATTAAAAAGGCGCCTATAACCGGGCCTCGCAGATTTCCAGAGCCGCCTACTATTACGACAGACAGGATAAATATGGACTCATCCAGGCTGAAACTCGTCGGGTCTATATAAGTTACATAGGTGGCATATAAAGCACCGGCAATCGCAGCAATACCGCTGCTAATAGCAAAAGAAAGGATTTTGAATTTATTAACATTCTTACCAATGGCAATTGCTGACAGCTCATTTTCTCTTATTGCCTTAAGCACAAGGCCAAATGAGGAAGAACAGAGTCTTTTTGTAATTAAAAAGACCACGAGGGCTGAAATAGCCGAAAGGGCGAAGAACGAATAAAGACTGTCAAACTTTAACCCAAGGAGCTCTGGGCGGGGAATCCCTGGTATGCCGTAAGGACCTCGCGTTACACCAATCCAGTTATAAAAAATAGCAAAGACAATTATCTGAAATGCAAAAGATGCGAGTATAAAATAGTCGCCTTTCAGCCTTATTGACGGGTATGACACAAGAAGCGACAGAAGAGCTGAAAAAACAATCGCAACTGCCAGAGCAATGAAAAATGGGGCTCCGAGATTCATCATGAAAAGTGTTGTTATGTATGCCCCTATGCCGTAGAAGGCTGCCTGAGCAAGGGTCAAAAGCCCTGCATAGCCAACGGGAATGTTTATTGACAGAGAAAGGATGATGTAGATGGATATCATGATAAGGATATGGAGCAAATAATTCATAATTCCTCAACTCTCCTTTTAACTACGATAAGACCGCCGGATTTATAGAGAAGGATTATTACGAGAATAAAAAAAGTTACTGCAGATTGCCACCTCGACGAAAATTGCCAGATAACAAGGCTCTGTGCTATACCTATAAGAAAAGCACCCAGGACTACACCTTCTAATTTTTTCATGCCCCCGATAATTACCGCGACAATGGCATTGAGAAGGACAAGCATACCTATATGCGGGTCAATGCCTACATCCATGCCTGACAGTATTGAGGCAATTGCGGCAATAGCTGAACCCACTATAAACACCATGCCTTTGACTCGTTTATCATTTAGCCCTATGGCTCTGAACAATACGGGATTGTCGCCTATAGCTCTGACAGCTCTGCCAGCCTTTGTACCATGTACAAAAATATAGGAGAAAATGAGAAGAGCGAGAAATGCCAGAAACTGATAAACCTGTATCTTTGTAACGATAACACTGCCAAAATTCAGTATTTCAGCCTGTCCTTTAGAGAGTATTTTCGTTTCATTGCTGTAGATAAGAGCTATTGAATTAACGACAAGGATATAGATGGCAAGTGAGCTTATGAACTTCACACCTGCAGAGGCATTTTTTATTTCAAGGGGTCTGTAGACAACAAGATACATGAGAAGACCAATTACAGCGCTGAAAAATAAGGTCAGGGGGATTGAGAGGGGTATGGGAACGCTCAGTGTAATGTAGAGAGTAAAAAAGATGTAAACAGAGGCTGTATATACAGCCCCATGTGCAATATGAAACAGATTCGTTGCTCGATAAATGAACCAAAATCCGATAGCCATGATAGCTATCAGCGAACCCGAAATAAGTCCATTTGTTAAGAATTGTATAAACATAATATATAACAGTACATATAGGCTATCAATTTTGCTATAGAAAAAATATCCCAAAAATATCCGGAAAACTCTTTATTCAAACCAAGAACTCCTAATTTTAAGGGGGAGCAGGTGGCGAGCACAGGTATGGGAAGACCAAAGGGCTGAGCCCAGAGCACGCCAACTGGTGGAGGGTGGGGGATAAATATTCATCAAGCAAGACGAATCCAGCCGTAAGGCAGGGCAAATGTCTTCACCGAAAGGATGAAGTCTTTTGGTCTTGCGTCCTTTACGCCTGACAAAGGCGTAAGGGTGATGAATATTAAATTGCACTGCGTGCACTTCAATGATAGGAATTGCACTATCACATTCGCTCATTAACACTCGCTATGCATTGGTAAAGTGGTGGTCAGCTTTTATGCCTTTAAGGGGGGAAAGAAGGCTCAGGGCGCAGGATGGCTGAGACTATAGGCTCAGCCCTGAGCACAGAGACTGCTTTGGGTTCCCGTAAAGTCCAAAAAGGACTTGGACTATCCCGTAAAGGGCGTACGCCCGACGGGACAGGCAGGGACAGGGGCGGAGCCCCCGTATACCATTTCAGGTACGGGGCAGGCGCCTTAGGGGGTTGGTTTCCGTCAATCTATGTGGTAAAATTTCTGAAAATGAGTTCGAACTTTGTCCAATAAGGACCACCAGAAAGCGAGAGGGTTTAGCCAATTGAGCTAAGCCTTTTTTTTACTTTTGGAATTGTTTTTTGAGAGTGTCCCGATGTACCCGTTCTCCGTAGCAGCCTGCTTCGCCGAAGTGCTACGAAGGCTGAACTACGAAGGATGAATCGGGAAGGTCGAGTTGGTTCGATCCATCGAATCGATCAGGCTTCTTCAGGGGTGATGTTCAGGTAAAAAGGCAGAAAAAATCAGGATTTTTTTCTTTGTTCTTCGATCTTTTTTACCAGCATTTCTATTATCAGGTCATAGATTTTTTTGAAAAAGTCAGTGGCTGTATCGTTGTCAATCTTTTCGATTTTTCCGCCTGCTACGAATTCCCCATCAAGTTCCTGACAATGTTTTATCATAACCTTAAAGCGGACCTCTACCGAGGGCGGCTGTGATGTTGAGAGCGTAATTTCATGTATAGAATCAAGATCAAGCGGCATGGGAGTTATAAATTTTACTCCATGTATGCTGAAATCGATAATCCTTAGCAATACGGAGTCGTCTGCACCCATTATTTTCATAATAATGTATTGCTGATAATGAGCAGGCAAAGGATATCTCTTCTCATGCCTTGTATCTGGTGTTTTTTCGTCTTCAGTAAGTATGGAGACCAGGTCCTGGTGACCATGCGCGATCTGTAAGAATTTTACCCAGTCAATCAGCTCATCTATATTATCTGATGCGAGTTTAATGGTTTTGTTAAGCTGATCGCTTTGATCTCCCCGGGCTGCCAGCTCAAGCATTTCTTTAATATTGAAGACTTTATTTATGATTATGTCAGAGATACACATAATCTGATTTTTGTTTTCTATAAAACAGTGCTGGTCAGGATTGCCGCATATACGTTTACATCGCTCAATTATTTTTTTCAAATATAGTTACCCCTTTAAAATTGCTTTTCCCCTGCCGGTTAATCGTTCCCTAATTATACCTAAGCCGGTCATAAAAAAGACTATTTCCTGCTGATTATTACCTGCGATTCTCTTTTCAGCCGCTTCGATTGCGTGTCAGAGTTTAATCATTGAATAATAATAATTTTTACTTATAATTGGAGCATTTATATGCGAACATTATTTACAATCAGGTACAGCTGAAAAATTTTCTTGACAACCGGAGCATTTATTGCTAATTTATTTGTAACAACCGGGAAGGCATTTTTTATACCTTAATTTAAGTACCTGTTTTGAACAGAGCTGAACCCTTGATATGGGTGAGGATAAATGGTTTTTATAGTAGATTACAGCCGGGCTGCTGAAAGATAAACTTTTGGCAGACCCGGCTTTTTTTATTTAAAAAAGGGGGTGATGCATTTTCAAACCGGCCTTGTGCCGTGAAATTAATAAAATTTTTAATGATTTTTAAAAACCTGTAACCAGTCTGTTTTACTGGAGGATATAATGATAAAACATCTTTGTAATACTTTCCCTTTTAATATGGGGAAACACAGTATCTGCACAGCCTGCAAGGCTGAGGATTGTGAAAACCTCACTTTATGGTTAAGAGAGGGGGGCAGAAGTCCGCAGAGATTTTTTTTAAAAGATCCATCTGATATAGAGCCTTACTCAGGGGATAATCACAGATTACCCGGAAACGGCAGTTCCGACCATAGAAGTCCTTACGGAAGAATGGTGGATCTTCTTACTTTTGCGAAATCTGCCGAAGCAATTCATATAGACCATATAAGGAAGGAAGCCTATATGTATATTTTTGGCGTGGATTCCTGTCATGGTTTTAATAAATTCGGTAAAGGCAATAATAATCAAAGCTCTAATGCGGCCGGAAGTCCACATTCTCTTCAAAATAAAGCCATAGGCATGAGGTTATTTGAGGCAGCTGTTAAAAATTCCCAGGTTTTAAGCGATAATGATAAAAAGATAAAGACTACAAATTCGGGCAAAAAATCTTATACGGACGGGATGTAGTCTTTTGTAGTATTGACAGTCGTTTTACCGTATAATTAATAGTGTTGATCGGACTGAAGATAATAATGAATATTTTAAAACAGGGAGATGGATGAAAGATTCAATCCCACCATTAAGTTTCAGCCTCTTTATTGTGTACCTTATCCCCGGATTGATAGGTTTTTACGCTATGGGGTATATATCGCCGACAGCAAAATATTTTCTTGATTCTATTACTGTAAAAGAATCAGTGCTCGGTTCAGGTGTCATTATTTTAGTGTCTTCCACAGGCATCGGTCTTGTCATAAGCGCTATGCGGGGATTCCTGGATATTTTCCATGAAAGCACAGGGGTGGAAAAACATGAAATTGACTTTGGCAGGTTTGCCGATTCTTCAATAAGAGAAGCTTACAAAAACGCTGTTGATAATACCTTCAGGCTGTCGCAGACATACGGCAACATGGCGATAGGAATTACCATTTTGATTGCATGCGCTTATTTTTTTACAGATAACAGCATTTTTACATGGTTTTTTCTTTTTTTAGTCTACACTGCTGTTTTTCTTTTTTATTGTCACCGTGTTTATCTGCAGCATACTTATGATATTATCGGCAGGATATTCAATTCAGAACATCAATAAAAAAAAGAGGTCGTATTGACCTCTTTTTTTTATTGATGTTGTTTGAATAACTGTCTAAGCCTGTTTCCAGAGAATTAAAGTCCCTGCGCCCTGCAAACACCATGAATATAATCATGCCCCATTCGTTACAATGAATATTATCTTATGATAATATATATGCAATAAAAACAATTATCTGGAATTAATATTCAAAAATTCAGAAACAGCAGACTTAAGCTAAGTCATACCACCTGATTACGGGATAACTCCGACTAATAGTGTCTTACATATACGGCGGTTTTTGTCGGTTACAAAAGTAGAAACTGAATCTAAGGTAACAAACATGAAGGAGGAGTATGGATGGCAAAACCTGAAGAAATGTGGCAGTGTCAGTCTGTAAATTGCGGGTATATTTATAACCCGGATAAGGGAGACCGTAAGGGGGAAAATACCTCCCGGAACAAAATTTAAAGATCTGTCAGAAGAGTGGAAATGTCCTGTATGCGGTGCGGGAAAGCATATGTTCAAGCCGCTCACATAAAAATTATCTATGATGGGAGGATAAACATAGTTGGAAGCAGGTCTTGATACATGTCCGCATTGCGGTCAGAAAGTACTCAAAGGGGCTATGAAGTGTGTGGGCTGCAGCAGGACACTTAAGAGCCCTGAGGAACAGCTGGCTGCAATTCAGGAGTTTAAAAAATCCAAAAAGAGTTTTGATCTAAGAGGGTTTTTAAGACTCGTTATTATGCTTGTAAGTATCAGTATTATATATTATTTTTTTTCAGACCGTATTATCAGCTTTATCCGTAATATTGCCGGGAAATAGACAGGTATAGAACTGTATGTTGTGCTTGTGTCAGATTATTTCTTGTTACTTTTTGTACGCACGAAAAAGTAACAAGAAAAGCGCCCTGTGATTGCTTCTACTCCGGTCTGCTCCGGTCCTGCCTGCATGCCTGCGGTATGTAAACCTGCCGGCAGGCTCACTCCTTCGGTCTTCAGACACGAATTATTTTCTCGGCCCCGGAGCTCATAGGCAATAGCCTATACGGGGCTTAACCTTCACCCTCTCTTTGCAGACCTCCCAATGAATAGTGAGTGGTTAACGAGCGAATTAGAATAGTCATTTTTCCTTACATTGATGCTCCCTGAAAGGGACCATTAAATAATCAATGGGTTACGAAAACACAACAGACTAAATGATAAATGAGTTTTTACCTGAAGCCTTCAATGAGGATATTTAAAAACAAATAGGCGTGAATTTAAATTTATTTTTCTATTGGTATTCAAACAGGGATTCTTTGTTATCACCGTACATGACGACTACTTTTTTGACTGCAGACTGTATAACAAAGATACGGGTATTGTTGCACTGGTAATCAGCCGGTGTCATCATAAAACCCTGACGTTTTGGTGAATAGGCCAGGGAATAACCAATAATACTTTCGTCATCCTGAAACTTAACACCTATCTTCAGCCCCTCACCGGGCATTAAGTCACCATAAGTATCATTATAATCTTTATTTCCTTCATGATCTTTAACAAAATATATTGCTTTTAAGCTTTCCATCCCGACATATTCTATCTGGCCTTCCAGGGTCTGTAGATAAAAACGCGTTTTTTCCGGGAAAAAGTTATCGATCCGACCTTTTTTAATAGTACCGTCTTTGTATTTTACAACGACTTTATTGTGCCTCATGATTCAAACTTCCTGTAATCTTTATAAATTTTACCATGCTAAAAAACAATATGTCAATTAATAAGCGGCTTTATTTTAAAGGTTAATGAATTCTTGATTTTAAGGGGGATTTTAGGTACTATATTTCAAAAATAAAAAACCTGCCGTGAACACAAATTCTGTTAAATCCTTTTTGCAGGGTTAATAATGTCATCATTTAAAAGCCGGGAAGAATATGAAGCATGGAAAGCAGACAAAGCGCATAAAAATGCTAAGGCCCGGAAACTAAAAGGAAAAAGAGAGCAATTTTTTTATTATAGATCAATGGCGGTGTTGATGCAGCTGCTTTATATCGGCACCTGGGTTATGATCTTCATATTCCTCCTTCCTCTTGTTGTTCCATACATAAATGATATCCTTACATACAGGTATGTAAATACAGCCCTGAATATTGAAAAAGCTCTTTCATCTTTTCTCCAGAACATTATTCCAACAAAGATCGCCGGGATAGACTTAACCCGATGGCTATATATTATTACAGTATTTTTTGCCGGCAACTGGTTTAGTTCCCTGAAAATTCGTTTTAAATTCAAATTAACCCAGTTAAAGCTAAGGCTCGAGTACGAAACCATGAAAAAACAGCTGCACCTTTCTGATAATGCGGAAATTCTCGCTCCTATTAAGGCTAAACTCGAAGGCAAGAGCTTTTCTGGTAAGGGTGACAGGGATGAACTCTTAAAGCTGTTTTCCGATACCAAGAAAAAGCTCGATACAATGGGCAAGGACCTGGCATTTCTCTCTATCGATATTGTTGATTCAACCGGGATGAAAGAAGGCGAGGAGAAAGCGATAATTGAGCAGGATTTCAAAGAATACAAGAAGTTTGTGGAAGGAAAACTTGTTGCTAACGGCGCTATGAAATCTGCCTGGACACCGGATGGCGTGATGATATGTTTCCCGTCAGTTGATGCGGCAGTCAGGACTGCACGGGAAGTGATAACCGGGCTCGAAGCGTTTAACAAGCATACCAAGACGATAAGAGCGGATTTCAGGGTACGCTGCGGCATTAACTCTGGTTATGTGTACTTTGATGATTCCATGAATATGGAAGAAATGAGTGACCGGGTGATAGATATTGCCGGCCATATGCAGAAACAGGCCGCTCCAAACAATATCTGTATAGCAAAACCGGCTATAGAGCCTATGCAGGAAATCGACGGTTTTGTTCCCGCTAGTAAAGTTATAGATGGTTATGAAGTCTATGTCTGGGAAAACAAGTAATATTTAACCGGTTTTAGCTTTTATTCCGCTACCAATATATCTGTCAATGACAGATATGGAGTGAACTATGGTGCTTTTTGACAGGAACACGGCAGATTTGCCGGGATTAAAAAATCTGCTCATTTTCTAGTTCAGGTACCATGGATTTTTTTACTCCACATTTCATTAACCCTCTTTTCACAGCAAAAAGCTATAAAATTCAATGATTTTTAAAATTTTCACTTTTTCCTTGACATACACAATATATTGTGGTTTAATTCTCTATGCCCTCTAAATAGGGCGCAATTAGCAGGATATAATATAAGAAAGGAAAATAAGGAAATAAGACAGTCAAATTTTAAAGTCAAATTTATATTGGGGAAAGGCCGTAATTATAAGGCTCAGAAAGCATAAGAAATACCGGTTTTATAAAAAATATCGAGCATAATTATTTTAATTTTATAGAAAAGGGGACATTATGGAAGAATTAACTTCAGTAAAATCTGGTTTTAGCCCTAATGCATTGAAAGTCCTTGAGAAGAGGTATCTGAGAAAAAACAAAGAGGGTAAGACTATTGAATCTCCTGAAGAGATGTTCAGGAGAGTTGCAGTGAGCGTTGCATCAGTGGATCTGAATTACGGCGCGTCAGAACAAGAGACCGGGCAGGTTGAAGAAGAATTTTATAACCTTATGATGTCTTTGAAATTCTTACCTAACAGTCCAACGCTTATGAACGCCGGCAGAAGGCTGGGCCAGCTTTCTGCATGTTTTGTGCTTCCGGTGGAAGATTCAATGGATTCTATTTTTGAGGCAGTAAAAAACGCAGCGATGATACACAAGTCTGGAGGCGGGACCGGGTTTTCATTTTCTAACCTGCGGCCGAAAGGCGACATCGTAGGATCAACAAAAGGGATCTCCTCAGGCCCTATTTCATTCATGACGGTTTTTGATTCAGCCACTGAAGCGATAAAGCAGGGCGGCACAAGAAGAGGCGCAAACATGGGCATACTGCGTGTTGACCACCCTGATATACTCGATTTTATTACTGCTAAAGACCATAAAACCAAACTTAACAACTTTAATCTTTCAGTTGCGATAACTGAGGATTTTATGAATGCACTTGAGCAAGATGAAGATTATGACCTGATAAACCCGCATACAAAAATGCCCGGGAGTAAATTAAAAGCCAAAAACGTTTTTAGTATGATAGTAAATCATGCATGGAAGAACGGCGAACCGGGCATAATATTTATAGACAGGATGAACAATGGCAACCCGACTCCTTCAATCGGTCAGATCGAAAGCACAAACCCTTGCGGTGAACAGCCTCTCCTGCCGTATGAGTCCTGCAATTTAGGTTCTATTAATCTGTCAAAGTTTGTACGCAGCGGGAACACAGCAGGTTCAGAGAAACATATAGACTGGGACTCTCTCAGGAAGACAGTTTATCAGGCTGTTCATTTCCTGGATAATATTATTGATGTTAACAAGTATCCGCTGAAAATAATAGAAGAGACTACAAAATCAAACAGGAAGATAGGCCTTGGCGTAATGGGCTGGGCAGATATGCTGATAAATCTCGGGATTCCATATAATTCCGATGATGCATCAAAGATTGCGACAGAAGTTATGAATTTTATCCAGGTTGAAGGCAGAAAGAAATCCGCTATACTGGCCAAGGAAAGAGGAGCATTCCCTAATTTTGAGCAAAGCATTTTTAACGGAAAAACAGAGTTTAGAAATGCAACTATCACAACTATAGCCCCTACAGGGACCCTTTCAATAATTGCCGGATGTTCAAGCGGGATAGAACCGCTTTTTGCGGTATCTTTTGTGCGTAATGTTCTTGAGGGCACCAAACTCTATGAAGTCAACCACAGCTTTGAGACGGTTGCCAGAGACAGGGGTTTCTTCTGCAGAGAACTTATAGAGGGCATTGCAGAGAAAGGCAGCCTGTCAGATTTTAAGGAAATCCCTGATGACGTAAAAAAGATATTTACCACCGCGCACGATATATCTCCTCTGGAACATATAAAGATGCAGGCGGCATTTCAGAAGCATGTTGACAATGCCGTTTCCAAAACAGTTAATTTCTCTCATGATGCAACCCCTAAAGAAGTTGAAGATGTCTATTTACTGGCCCATGAGCTCGGGTGTAAAGGGGTTACTGTTTACAGGGACGGTTCAAGAGAGGATCAGGTACTCTCAACAGGACAGGCGAAAGACCAGAGGTCTCAGCAGGGGCCGGAACAGGCAAGAAAGATAGTGCCTAGAAAGAGGCCTGCAGTTATTAAAGGCACAACAAGGCTTTTGAAAACAGGATGCGGACATCTGTATGTGACTGTAAATGAGGACGAAAAAGGAAATCTTTTTGAACTCTTCACCAATATGGGAAAAGCAGGAGGCTGTGCAGCTAGCCAGGCAGAGGCGATCGGCAGACTTATAAGCCTTGCTTTTAGGAGCAATATAGAATCTGTTGAGATTGTAAAACAGCTTAAGGGGATTGCGTGTCACAGCCCGACCTGGACTAACGGCGGGAAGATATCTTCCTGCTCTGATGCGTTGTCAAGCGCCATAGAGAGATATTGTGAAACAAACGAAGACAGCAATGGCAATGGTTCCCATAACAAAAGCAAGGCATTGTTTCATGTCGGCGCATGTATTGAATGCGGCGGGGCAGTAGAACATGAAGGCGGATGCGCAGTATGCAGGGACTGCGGATTTACAAAGTGTATCTAAAACTAAGAGGTCGAGGCTTCGACCTCTTACGTTACGAGTTGCGGGTCGGAATCGACTCGTACCGAGTTACGTGTTGCGAGTTAGGCACATAGGCAGAACCTGCCTGCAGGCAGGCAGGGGCACAAAATTTTTTAATCGAATCGGCTCAGGGATGCGGGGCAGAGAGTCCCCTAAATTCTCCAACCATCTTCAATCACAATCTTGTATAATAACCAATATTTTCCGATCACCTGAATTTCTATTGAACTACTCATGAAGAACCCAAAGGAACAGTTTGACATAATTAAAAGAGGCACTGTTGAGATAATCCCTGATGAGGATCTCATGAAGAAACTTGAGCAGTCTTTCAAAGCCAGGACACCTCTGAAAATAAAAGTGGGTTTTGACCCGACTGCACCTGATATTCATATAGGTCATACTGTTTTGCTTGAGAAGATGCGACAGTTTCAGGACCTGGGGCATACTGTTATTTTTCTCATAGGCGATTTTACAGGACTTATAGGAGACCCGACAGGCAGGTCTGAAATAAGAAAACCTCTGACACAGGATGAAGTTCTGAAGAATGCCGAGACATACAAAAAGCAGGTATTTAAAATACTTGACCCGGGAAAAAGCAAAATAGTTTTTAACAGCGAGTGGCTTGACAGGATGAGTTCCATTGATTTTGCCAGGCTCGGCTCCCTGCACACTGTCGCAAGGATGCTCGAAAGGGATGACTTTAAAAAAAGATTTCAGAAGCAGCAGGACATAAGCATACTTGAATTTTACTATCCCCTGCTTCAGGCTTATGACTCTGTATATCTAAAGTCAGACATAGAACTCGGGGGCACTGATCAGAAATTCAATTTACTTATGGGACGGACCATGCAAAAGAGAATGGGTGTTAAAGAACAGACCGTTATAACTATGCCGCTTCTTGAAGGCACAGACGGCATAAACAAGATGAGCAAAAGCCTTGGAAACTATATAGGGATTTCTGAGTCTCCAAAGGATATATTTGGGAAGATAATGTCAATCAGCGATGAATTGATGCTTAGATATTATGAATTGCTTAGCCGTATCTCACTTGATGAATTTAATGCCATTAAAGACGGGATGAAAGAGGGCACCATACATCCAAAAAAGGCAAAGCAGGACCTTGCGCTTGAGATTGTTGAGAGATATCATGGAAAAGATTTCGCGATAAAGGCAAAAGAGGAATTTGAAAATATATTCAGGGATAAGGGACTGCCTGATGAGATTCCGGTTTTTATTCTAAAAGAGGGAGAAGAGAAAGGGTGGCTTCCACAGATAATGAAAGACGCAGGGCTTGCAAAAAGCACAAGCGAAGCAGTAAGACTGATTAAGCAGGGCGGGGTAAGCGTTAATAACAGGAAATGGGAAGACCCTGATGAAAAGCTCTCTTCTAAGGGGGAATATCTGCTTAAAGTTGGAAAGAGGAAATTTTTAAAAGTTGTCCGTAAAAATTAAGAATCTCGGGTTTTAAACCACTGCCAACAAGAGCGGGATTCAGCGTTAATCAGACCGCGGTAGATTTCAAAAAAGCTATTTTTTCGGCTGTTCAATGCGCTTATTGCGCGTATCCTTTGCTCTCCTCATTCTTTTTTCTTTTGCCTCATAGATGATTTTTTTCATGTCTTTATCAAATTTGTGTCTGAATATTATGAACCTTGCCGTATCCCTTACAGACAGCATACTCTTGAGAGTATCCATTTCTTTTTTATCGATTTCCTGAGCCATTTTATGGCTGTTTTCCAGTTTCAGAATAATTTCCTTTAGCCTTTTTTCATTGGCGGTATCTACTGATCTTTTAAGCTCTGACATGTCTTTTCTTATGAGTCGTCTGACCTTAAACCGTTTGTTATCATATTTGTTTATGATAGGGAAGATCTTCGCAGCTTTTTGCTCATTAAGCTCCAGGGTCTCTGTAAGCTGCCACATCTTCAGTGTCTTAATTCTTTTTCTTATTTTTTCTTTATGTTCTTTTGAGTAGCGAGGCATGCTGCGCGCGTAATCATCTGAGTATGCCACTCCGGCAAAAAACATTAAGCTGACAAGGCAGCATATGCTTAAAACAAATGTTTTCATCAAACACCTCCATTATGGTTTTCAATATTAAGGACTTCGTATAATGCTCCGATTTCTTCGGCAGTTAATGAAACAAACTCCATTATAAAAGAAGGTTCATCCGCTATATATATATCATTGTCATCAATGTTTTCAGAGATTGAAGGGATATCTTCAGGATCAAGGCCGCTCAGGTCATAACTCTCAGTTGAGAGAGGGTCGCTTGAATACATAGCTTCTTCAATTACCTGTGTGCCGGTTATCACTGTTTTAAGCATATAGCCTGATATAACAACCAGGGCGATCAGGGTAAAGACAGGGGCTAACTTTAATAATGGGTTTCTCTTTTTCTCGCGCAGCGATACTTTTACCTTCTGGGGAAGTGTTTCAAAAAACATGTCTCCCGGTTCAGGCACCTGAGATTGATTAAATGTTTTTAGAAGAGAAACCTCCTCGCTGCATTCTGTGCACGTTTTGAGATGCTCTTTTATCTCATCGGGCAATGAACTTTCCTTTAAATATTCAGGAAGTTTTCCTCTTATTTCTTCATGATTTAATCTCATATCCCCTCTCTTTTAACATCGCTCTTAGTTTTATCATGCCGTTATGGTAGTGAGCCTTAACAGCGCCCTCAGAGCACTTCATAACCTCAGAGGTCTCTTTTACAGAGAGTCCTTCATAAGCTCTCAGGGTTATCGCGGCTTTTTGTCTGGCAGGCAGTTTTTTTATTGAGGCTTGCAGATGAGAACTTCTTTCCTCCTGGAGGATTGTTGATAGCGTGTTTTCCCGGCCAGCTGAAACGGCCTCATTCAGTTCCACGTCTTCCCTGCCTTTCTTCTTCAGATGGTTAAGGCACAGATTTAAAGCTATCTGGTACAGCCAGGTATAAAAAGCGGATTTCCTTTTGAAACCTCTTATGTTTTTAAATGCCTGCAAAAATGTCTTCTGAGTCATATCCTTTGAATCTTCAATATTTCCTGTCATTCTGTAAGTCAGGGTATAAATTTTACGCTGATATTTATTAACAATTTCCTCAACAGCATATTCATCACCGGCTAAATATTTTTCTATTAGCCCGAAATCTTCAACCATCTGTTTATTTAGACAGGTAGGAAAGCAAAAGGTTTAAATATAGCAAAGCCTGATGAACCCTCAAGTTGTTAGAGCCCCCTTTTCAGGATAAGGACAGGCAACGGTTTTTTATTCAAAATCTTCAGTCATGAAGACTATTATATCTCATGATTCCTGGAACTTATAGATTATCATCCCTGTAAGGAGTTTGGGGTAGAAATAAGTTGATTTAGGCGGCATTCTCTGCCTGGCAAGTGCTACTTCCCTGACATCCTGTATTTTAGTCGGGTTGAGGAAAAAAACAGCCTCAAAAGAGCCTGTTATGGCCCTTTCTACAGCAATATCCGGGTCCATTTCATATTCATAATGCTCTATATGTAAGGTTTTTTCGAACATCAGCCTGTGCAGTACAATTACATCAAGATTGCTTAAACATTCGGGCTGATCCATTTGAAAATTTGAGCTGTTAAACGACAGGGTGTAATAAGTATCTGAATTTGTAAGGTACATGCCAAATGAATGTTCGTGGTTCTGCATCATTTCAAACATCTTCTGCCGGGTCTGCTTATCAGACATCTCTTCTGTATTTACCTTTTGCACATTAAAATATTTTCTGAGAGTCTCTTTTGTGTTAATATCCGAGTCTATTTCAACAATGCGGTGTGTAGGCAGGAGAGTTAAACCGTCATCCTCCATATTAGAAAGGAACATAAGCACATAATTAAACGGCTCATCACCGGTTTTACTTAAACCTTTTTCTTTCATCTCTTTTCTGAATGCCAGTGCTGTTTCATAGCGGTGATGACCATCAGCTATAAAGACATCCTTATCTGAGAGGTCGTTTTTTATAGTTTCGATTGCGTTACTGTCACTAATTAGCCAGAGGCGGTGTATAATACCGTCTCCGATGTCGGCTTCTATAAAGGGATCCGCTTTAACACATTCCTCCAGAACTGACGAAGCAAGTTTTTTTTCGCTGCTGTAAAGAGAAAATATTGGACTTGTATTTGCATTGCAATACCGCAGAATGTTCAATCTGTCTTGTTTAGGCTTGGAATATGTCATTTCATGAGGATGAATTTTGCCTGATCCCAGTTCTTCAATTTTCACCGCCCCAAGAAAACCCCGGGTCTTTTTTAACCTGTTTTTTATTTTATAACTTATCTCATAGCAATAAAATGAGGGTTTAGCACTGTTTATCAGTATCCCCTGTTCAAGCCAGTCGTGCAGAGACTTTAAAGCTCTTGAATACCGATTCTCATCGTCATTGTCTCCGTCTTTGTCCTTACCAAAATCGATACGTATAACATTATGGGGGCTTTTTTTGTAAAGCACATCTTTAAGACTGGGTGTGACTATATCATATGGTGGTGCCATTACAGCACCGGCATCTATTTTTTCAGGATTATACAAAACACCTTTAAATGGAATCACTTTTGCCATAATTTAACTTATAAATTCGAATATCTAAATCCGAAATCCTAAATAATGTCTAAATCCTAATTTTTTAATGCTCCAAACCGCTTGTAGTTTGGAATTTGGTTATTGAAATTTGTTTAGAGTTTCGTGTTTAGGATTTAGAATTTACCCGAAGGGTTGAACAGTATCTTAACATTGAGTATCCTGAAATTTCAAACTCCTAACTGTTCAAATCTCAAGAGAGAAAACTATCAAGCTGTTACCCGGGAACCTCTCCTGCCTGTATTCTTTGACTGCTGTTGCTTTTCGTGTGTTGTAAAATTACAATATGTAAGCCATGAATCTTTTTAAAAAATTCGCAGACTACCTAAGTCTTATAAAGTTCTCTCACTCTGTTTTTGCTTTTCCTTTTGCATTTACAGGAGCGCTCATGGCTGCGGGCGGTATCCCCTCTCTCAGGCAGATATTCTGGATAGCAGTTGCAATGATAGGCGCGCGGTCAGGAGCGATGGGAATGAACAGGATAATAGACAGAAAGATTGACGCCCTTAACCCGAGAACAAAAAACAGGGAATTGCCAAAAGGTGTTATAAAAACAGGGGAGGCTTTCTTTTTTACAGCTGTCGCTTTTGTTATTCTGATTATTGCGGCATATATGCTTAATCCGCTTTGTCTTAAAATTTCCCCTTTAGTCCTGATAGTACTTTTTACTTATTCGTATACAAAGAGGTTTACATGGCTCAGTCATCTGGTGCTGGGCATGGCTCTTTCGCTCGCTCCTCTTGGAGCCTGGATAGCTGTAAAAGGGACATTTGATATGGAAATTCTGCCCCTCTGTTTTGCTGTTATGTTCTGGGTATCTGGTTTTGATGTGCTTTATGCGCTTCAGGATATAGATTTTGATAAAAAATACGGGCTTTACTCTATTCCGGGCAGGTTTGGTATAGGGGTGTCTCTATGGATAGCGCGGATGTTTCATGTTATTACAATAATCCTGCTATTAAGCCTGATCCCGATTTTTGATCTTAATATTCTTTATCTTACAGGGGTTGTTATTGCATCATTGCTTATGCTGTATGAACATTCACTGGTAAAGCCTGATGACCTGAGCAGGCTTGATATGGCATTTTTTAACATGAACGGTTATATCAGTATCACAGTATTTGTGTTTACCCTGGTGAATTATTTGATTCCAATGTAAGGAAGTATTTTATGACTGTTTAGTCAATCTGATGCCTGGGTATGGACTTTTGCATCAGTATCTACCCCGGTAACATTAGAATCAGTTACTGTTACATTTGAGTCAGCAGGTGTTACAGTTGTATCCTCAGGAATAACTGACGTATTCTGCACAGTCGCGGATGCATCAGCGCCAAAAGAGCTGGTATATCCTGCAGCAAGGTATCCGCCGTCGCTTGTCTGCTGTATGGAATAGGCGGAATCGTTGTTTGACCCCCCGTATGTTTTTGCCCAGTAAGATGCTTTCCCATCCTTGTCACCACTGCATCCTGGCAGGACAACCAGTGCCACTAAAAAGAAATAAACATAATAATTTTTTTCATTTTAGCCCTATTTATATCTTTAAAAGTACTCTTAATTTTACGGGCTGTCAAGCACACAATAATTGCATCTTGTATCCTGATTCCAGTATCTTGTATCATAATTAAATGGCATATAAAGACCTAAGAAAATTTCTTAAATTACTTGAAGAAAAAGGCCTTCTTAAACGTGTTAAGGCCGAGGTTGACCCTGTGCTTGAGATATCAGAGATTACTGACAGGATGTGCAAAAGCCCCGGGGGGGGGCATGCCCTTTTCTTTGAAAATGTCAGAGGCTCGGCATTCCCTGTTGTTACCAATATCTTTGGTTCTTTTGAAAGGATGTGTCTTGCGCTGGAGGTTCAAAGTCTTGATGATATTGCCGGGCGCATCAACGAGATGCTTAACCAGTCTCCGCCAAGGTCCTTGATGGAAAAAGTGGCAATGCTTCCCAGGCTCTTTGAATTTTCACGGTATATCCCTAAGCGTGTAAAAAATGCACCTTGCCAGGAAGTGATAGAAAAAGACAATCCTGATTTAAGCATATTCCCGGTCATTAAGTGCTGGCCTGGTGACGGGCAGCCAACAGATGAGGGAAGATTCATCACCCTGCCCATGGTATTCACTAAAGACCCTGAAACCGGCAGGCCTAACTGCGGAATGTACAGGATCCATGTGTATGACAAGATTACTACCGGCATGCACTGGCACATTCATAAAGATGGTGCAAGGCATTACGACAAGTATAAGGCCCTCGGAAAAAAGATGCCGGTATGCATTGCTGTGGGCAGTGACCCGGCAGTTATCTATTCTGCAACCGCGCCTCTACCGGAATCCATAGATGAGATGCTCTTTGCCGGATTCCTGCGCAGAGAGCAGGTGAAAATGGTGAAATGCATTACCTCGGATATCGAAGTGCCTGCAAACAGCGAGCTAGTGATAGAGGGCTACATTGAACCGGGTGAGGAGCGCATAGAGGGGCCCTTCGGGGATCATACAGGTTTCTATTCAGCGGCTGATAACTACCCTGTGTTCCATGTTACCTGCATAACACGCAGAAAGGACATGATCTATCCTTCAACAATTGTCGGCAAGCCCCCCATGGAAGACTGCTATATGGGCAAGGCGACTGAGCGGATATTCCTCCCCTTGTTAAAGGTGGATTTTCCTGAGATACAGGATATGAATCTGCCTATGGAAGGGGTCTTCCACAACGCAGCACTGATTTCCATTAAAAAGAGCTATCCAGGGCATGCAAAAAAGATCATTCACGGGTTATGGGGCAAGGGACAGATGATGTTTTCAAAACTCCTGATCATTGTGGATGCTGACGTGGATGTGCAGAATATCTCATATACTGCATGGAAGGTCCTGAACAATGTGGACTGGAGGAGGGATGTTGTTGTTTCCGAAGGCCCTGTTGATGATCTTGACCATTCCTCCAGCTTGCCGCGATACGGCTCAAAGATGGGGATCGATGCTACGAAAAAAACCAGGGAAGAAGGGATGACCCGGGACTGGCCGGAAGAAATTATAATGTCTGACAATATTGTAAACCTTGTTACCCAGAGGTGGAAAGAATACGGGCTTGAATAGTTAACTTGCTTTCCTTTAGTTCTCGTACTATCACAAACTAAAAAACACCATGATATCTATCAGGAAAGAAACCGTAATTTTTTTCTGATTATATGATAATGCTGATAAAGGAAATATAAAGTATAAGAATGCCCTGAATATTTAAACATGAAAATCCCTAGCATACATCAGACCACGTTAAGGACAAGGTTCATAGTCAGCATGATCATAATGTTTATGCCGCTTTTGATATTTGCAGTAGGCGCCAATATTTCATTTAATCTCATGATCACATCTCTTGAAGATGTGGTTCAAGAGGCAACAGAAGTGATGCATCCGGTTATGAGCCTGCAGGTATTAATACTTGAGTCTGCAACAGCACTTCATGAGTATCTTCTTTACAACAGTCAGTCAGAACGCGAAAGGTTTAACAGCCTGAGCAAGGAAGTGGACATGGCCTTTGCAAAAATAGCCATAGAACATTTTAGCGAGAAAGAAAGGGAATTGATCCGTTTTGCCGAGAAAGAGTGGCAGAAAAGCCGTGGCATTGGTGAGGCCTTGCTGTCTAATTCAAATACCAAAAAAGACAGGACAGTCGCAAGCCAGATGGAAAATCTTGATAAATTCATTCAACGCTCAATAGCAAGGCTGAATGAGTTTCATGATATTGTTGTGCACGAGATGAACGAACAGCTTGAGCATGCACGGATCATCAAGCAGAGAATATATCTGCTTATTACAAGTATTTTTATATTGGGTCTCGGGATCGCTGTTACAGCTACCATAATATTGACCAGATCTATTATTTTTCCTTTGAATGTATTGCAAAAGGGTACCGAACACCTTACCGAGGGCGATCTGGCCTGCCGCGTGCCTGTGAACACCAATGACGAGTTCGGACAACTGGCAAGTGCTTTTAATTTAATGGCGGCAAGGCTTGAGAACAGCCAGGCAGCGCTTGAAGAACTGGCTACCCGCGATCCTTTGACAGAAATTTACAACCGCCGGGAATTTTACCGGTTATTAAAGCAGGAGATGCAGAGGTCTCATCGCTATACCCGCAATTTTTCTCTTTTGATATATGATATTGACCTTTTTAAGGAGATTAATGATACTTATGGCCACCCGGCAGGAGACAGGGCCCTGAGGTTTATAGCTGACCTGACCGTTAAAGAGGTGCGGCCGGGTGATGTGGTCGCCCGTTACGGAGGAGACGAGTTTGCCATTATCCTGCCGGAAACATCTATGTCAAATGCTCTTACTATGGCAGAAAGGATCCGTACAGTTATATCTTCATGCAAAATAAGTTTGGCCTCAGGACATATAGTCAATCTTACGTTAAGTATAGGGGTGGCTGAGTTTCCCATAGATGGAGAAACAGAGGAAGATATAATCGCTGCGGCAGACGAAATGCAGTACTCTGCCAAACGTAAAGGCGGTAATCAGATAAGCTACCGCGGCATGGATAGCGAGAGTGAATCCGGGTAGTATTCACTTTATAAGCAATGTAATCTTAACATAGACAGAGTAAGCCGGCGATGAGTTCCTTTTTGACGGCTGAATATCTTTTCTGTTACCGCAAAATGATAATGTCCTAAAGCAGCAATTTAGAAATGTCCTATAAGAAAGCTATAATTTTCTCTTTGAAAGGAGGGGATTATGGCGGGAAAG
>VAPC010027215.1_pt1 | contig 22344 bp, 12 predicted proteins | sample 3395121 | NCBI WGS metagenome assembly VAPC01 (sample SAMN08290434, study PRJNA428436) | hydrothermal vent metagenome | isolation source: Deep-sea hydrothermal vent chimney | place: Indian Ocean: Southwest Indian Ridge | depth 1711 m m
AGATTTATCACAGTCTCGTTGTTTCCAAATGATAGGAAATTCTTGAAACCCATCCAGCGTAAAAATAATGCGTTGCTATCTGTGCTCATTGTTTAATCCGGTAGATTCCAAAAGAAAGTTATTGTGGTGCCGTCCAACCCACCACGCCGATGTACCTTATGCTTGCGTTCAAGCTCGCATAGTATGGCATATATTTCACCACGCTCGATTTTAGTACTCTCTAATATAGCTCTGATATTACTATCAGGATTCTCACCAAGGTAATCTACAATGGCGCTTCTGTGTTCAGGTATCATTTCCCCTCCGGGTTTTTACAGTTAGTTATCAATTGTTTCAATTGTTTCAATAGTGCATTTTGTTGGTTTTAGATCATGCTGTTTCATACATCCGCATTCAGCGGTAAATGACAGTGATTCCTCATTCCATTCCAACTCTAGTCGCTCATCACCACATTGGCAATAGCAACATTCATATTGTGTTTCAAAGTCCAAATCATCGCCGGGCATATTATTTATCTCCTGATTTATCAAATAAGTGTAGTAGAATACTCGACTCATAGTCTGAACCGGTGGTGTCTATCTGGGTTAAGTGTTCTACTACCAGTTGATCAACGGAGAGGTCATCCCCATCGACTTCGGTTTCTGTCCCGGCATCAATTACTTCAGCCGCTGGCTTCAAGCGCAGATCCCGCATTATTGTTTGTAGCTCTTCTCTAATGGCGAGGGACTCTTCCAAATCGATATTTAGGTCGTCCTTGCATTCTATCACTGTGTTGGGTGTTATGATACCCTCGGTGGCATCATCTTCGATTAACTTAACGAGTTCTGATAACTGCATCCTTAAGTATCGCGGACCACCATCCCAGGAGATGTACTTTGGCTCGGCATCCCATTCGAGAATCATACAACCGCGATCAGTGTCATTGACATCGTTCATGTCGTGAGAGAAGCAGTTACCGATGTATGTTATTGGTATACCGTGCTCGTTTAGTTTGGTTTGCCGCTTATGGAAGTGTCCAGAGAACACATGTTCGCACTGGTAGAAGTGATTCATATGGATTCCGCCGTGGTCAGGACACTCGACGGATTCGTTCATAAGGAATAATGGAAACTCAAAATGACCGAAGATGTATTTCACTTTTTTGGTTGCCGGTATGGTAAACTCATTTCCAACCAACCACGGACAAAATAATACATCATCAATCTCTTTTATGTCATTGATTAATATTATATTATCTGAGTATTCTACTAAAGACGGGAGTGAGTGAATATCGCGCTTTTGCTTGTAGTACAGGTCGTGATTACCGATGATCCAATATATTGTTAATCCGGTGGCAGCCAGTTTGCGTATTGCGGTATCTGAATACCAATTTGAATCCAGGCGCAGTCGAGACCGATTGTCAAACCAGTCTCCCATGAAAATAATGGTATCGCATTTATGTAGTTTCGTTTGTGATATAAACCATTCAATATAGTTTAGGCAATCCCGGTTGTGTTGCTCCGAGTCACTCTTCTTTCCAAAATGAAGATCGGTGAACACGGCGGCTTTTTTGAAAAGACTCACTATATATTTTCCTTAAAGAATTTTGGACTTAATAAAATCAATGATTTAGGTATCTTTTTTGTGTTTTATTTTTTGGAGGATGGCTGATTCATAACAGTGTGTTGGTTTATGAATAGAATATAACACCCAAACCGAAATATGTCAAGAGATTTCATCCATATATGGCGCAGTTCCAACGCCGGGGATGCTGGGTAGATTATTTTTAACCATCTCCACCTTTAGATGTATTAAGGCATTCACCAAAGCGTTGACTGTAATGTCTAACTCGTGAGCGATTAGTGATAACTCAGTAAAGATATCAGCATCCAGGAGAAGAGACTCCGTAGCTTTTATAGGGTTATATCCCATATCATCAAGTGCGTCATGTATAGATTCACGTGTGATCTTTATATTCATCAGTTCCACCATGTTGGTCAGGTTTTTCCACCACTTCGTCATGCGTGGTGGCGCGGTCCTCTCGGTCTATTCGAGCTTGCTCATCATTCTCGATCTGTCTAGTGAACGACGGTGTAAACCCATTACGTTCGAGGAGGTCATCTCGTATTTTACGCACTCTTTTCTCTTTTTCAAGTAGTGTAAGAAAAGAATGTGTAACAATCTTGGTGTAGTAAGCAAACGGATTGTTACTTTTTTCAGGCTTGAACTTGAGCGCATTCTGACATAGAGAAGCAATTGCCTCTCCCTTCATATCGTCTAAGTACGTGTAATTTCTCCAGTTTGCCTTCTTAGAGTACCTGTCTACCAACATTATCAACATCTTAACAAGCACATCAGTCAGACATTGCGCCGGGGTAAAGTCGGGATTGTCTTCCTGGGTTTGTTTACTAATTTGAATCTGAGTCAATAAGTCCGCATTGTTAACGTAATTCTTGGGCTTCCTCTTCCGAACAGCCATGATATTCTCTCTCCAGTGTTAGTATATGTTTTATTATTTTCATCTTGTGTATAATGTTGTTATTTTTGTCATAGAATTCAAGTCCTGTTTTAGGTAAATATTCAGACAACGAGAGATTTTTATATGTCAGAAGATAAAGATACATCACCATCATTCGCTTTTGAGCAAGTAGCAGCCAGATTAGTACCATTTGATTTTTCAGATATTGGTGCTGCGTCTGTTACTGGGGGCGCGGCAGCAAACCCGGCACCACCGGCAGCAACACCGGGAGAAGACTCCTGTAAGCAACAGAACCGTTCTATTGTTATGAACATTAGTAAAACTTCTGGTGTTGACTCATCTGGCGAAAATATGGACCGTAATAATGCATTATGGCCAACCTTTATGACTGGTGGTTTGGTGTTCCCCTACAACCCAGCGATTAGTGAGAATGTTCAGGTTAACTATGATGCTATTGAAATAACGCATTCAAACGAGTCATACAACTTTTATAAAAACACAGCTAATGTACGTATTTCCTTATCGAACTGTGTATGGACTTGTGACACCTTCGATAACGCAATTTATGCACTAGCGGTACTACACTTCCTTCGCTCATATAGTAATATGGATTTTGGTAGATGCGGAACGGGTAAACCACCATCACCTATGTGGTTTAGCGCATACGGCAATTATGCTTTTAACCGCATCCCCGTGTTTATGGAGAAGGCGGATTGGACATTCCCGAACGATGTAGATTATGTTGGCATACCGGAACCCGGATCGACAGAATATAAAGCCAGGAAGATGATAACAAGCAGATCACCAACCACCGGATCATATACGTGGATGCCTATGAAGTTTGAGGTTTCTGCTATTAGTTTGATTGTACAACACACACCAAGTTACTGGCTGGATTGGTCCTTAAGTGATTATCGAACAGGTGCTATGCTCAAAAATCGTGGCGGTTTTCATAGGAATAGAAAGTAATGACTTACAGTCCTCTATACAATTCAGAATCACCATACAACTTTACCAATATTACTGGAAAGTTTTTGACATATTATATCCACCGTTCGGTAACTCCTCATATATTAGATAGGGTTACTATATTGAATAATGAACGATATGTTAATCGTCCAGATATACTAGCTATGGATTTGTACGGAACAGAAGATTTGTTCTGGGTAATACCAGTTCGTAACGGACTGCAAGACCCGGTGTTTGATTTAACATTAGGACGGGCATTAGTAATCCCAGATACTTCATATGTGAGCACACTGATATGAGTCTTTTTGATACTCCTAAAGCGCTTTCTTCACGTGCGAAAAAAGCTAAAAAAAAGATTACTAGTAAATTACAAGATGATTTTATTCCTAGTTTCGACTTGGGTAAAAACATTAAGAATACTCCTCCTGTAAGGAGTGCATTATCTAAATTTGGAAATATTTTTACCGGTATAGCTAAAAAACTAGTAAAGACTGAAACTATTGAAAAGTCAGCAACTGACATAACTTCTGGTGTTTGCGGCGGAACCAAGATACGAACCAAGGCACAAAAACTCGTGTTTCAGCAGCGAGGATTTCGTGATTATGATGGAGTCGGTAAGGTATTTTGTTCCGGCAGTGGTGAAAAATTAAATATTGGTTTGGTTAAACAGGAAAGCGGCGTTGGTGGTATATCAGAAAATGTTTTAAATGATTATCTAAATGTACAATATAATATTGTATTCTCGATGATCCCAGAAGGAAAGGTTATTAAAATACAGGAATTAATACCGATAGATATTGACCAAAAACAGAGAGATATATCGCGTGATTTACAGGAAGGACAGGCAATAGTATTAGCATCAACCGGTGGATCATTTGAAAATGATAATGTCTCGTTAAATATCAACTCCAAAGGATCGAGAACAACACAGCGCGATAATGTATCCGGCGCATTACCACCATCATTACCCTCTATAGTTTCTGGTAGTGTTGGTGATATAATATCACAGGTTAATGCAACCGCTGCGGAACCATCTGTTGCGCAATTTAATGGCGTTGATGTTTCAGACCGTAATTATTATGCTATACAAGAATTGGTTATTGATAATTTTATTGCACCAACAAACAGCAACCCTAGTGTTTCTTCAATGATTTCTGGAAAAATGATTATAGCCGAACCGGGCGGGTTTAGGTTTAATGATGATGTTAAATCCTTGGGAGCACTTCTTGGGTATGAACACGTTAATATTGGACGTATTGTGTATCGGTTGGATATAAGTTTTTCAGGTTATGACCCACAAAGTGGTAGTTGGGAGAAGATTATAGATTTGGACACACGTAAGGGGAAAAGAATATCATTCCTAACATATTACGTTATGATAACGAAGGTAGAAGCAAAGGTTACAAATACAGGAACAGTTTATGAAATTAATATAGCACCAACTGGTGCTGCTGCACTACGAACAGAGGATTTCGTGGTGGACGCCGGTGCTATTTGGACAGGTGAATCAAATACGTTTGGTGGTTTTTTAGATAGCTTACAGGAACACCTTACAAACAAGCGAGGTGAAGAAACCGTACAAGGAGTTACTAGACCCACAGGGTTGCGGCGTGAATTTGAAATAATAGCACCACAAGCATTACGAGACTCTACGTTTTATGCAGCTTCGTGGGCGGTACAGAAAACATTACTAAAAGAAGGACCGGGTGGTTCGTTAGTATCTGGTGGTAAGGATATGGATATATTAACAATAATAAGTTCTGCATTATCAGATTTACCATTTGTTCATGAGGTGTTCATAGCAAGAACATCTGAAGATGATAATAAACAGTTTGTAAGACCGCGAACTCATTTTACCACGCGGTTCAACGTAATATATGGTGTGCCAAATCCTGAAATTTCAGACTACACCAATATGAAGATACAGATCATTATAGAACCGTTCATATCATTTAAAAAGGGGTCATATTCTGCAAAATCCGTTGGTGCTTATACTTCATTAGAAGCACAAATACGACGTATTAAACAGATGGAAAGCATTGGTGCTATAATTCGCAAATATGATTATTTTAACACATCGTCTAATACTGAGGTGATTGACTTCGGTATTAACCTGTCTGCATTCTATACTGAATCTGTTGATAGTAGTCAGGATTTCCCAGGTACTAAAGGTGTAGGTGTTGCAAGTTCCGTATCTCAACAGGAGGAAAATCTACAGAGTAGTAGGGCTCAAGCATACGCTCAGTCCGTCCAAACGCAACTTGGAACATCACTAACCGGTGTAGCTGATAATGATGATAGATTTGAAGTAAGACAAAGTGATGGTAGTAGTAGTATAAGAAATGCAGCTAATAATGGACTAACACCATATGGCGTACTGGGTGGCGGAAAGTCGATAATGCCGGATCAATATTCATTCGGTGCAACAGCAAGTGAGGGTGCCGTACTTGCGGCAAGAAAAAATAGATACATGCGTGAGTTTAAAGATTGGTTGGCTAATGACCAACAGCAAATAGATGATCTTAAGGTTCGCGGAGATCCGCTATGGTTATTATCTCCATATGCATCATCCGATATGAATAGGTTGCAACAAATATCTCAGATGATACGACCGCAAACAGATAGTATAATTTTTATAAATGTAAAAGCTCCAAATCAAAGAGATTATACTAATCCAGAAAACTATAATGGTGCAGCTAGAAAAGCCAATCCGAACGTGATGGGTGGTTTTTATGGCGTCACAAGGATTTCCAGCACCTTTTCCGGTGGAAGTTTCACACAAGTAATTCAAGGATATAAGCTTAACCACTTGAATTATGTGGAAGAAGGTATTAATTTTGAAGATATAATAGGTTCTTCTGTTGTTGATAAATCGGCAGTATCTAATACAGAACCAGCAGTTTCTGGAACTGGAAAAAATGGAGTAGCTGATTTTTTAACAATACACATAGACACGAGTAAGTAATAGGTAGTGTATAATAATGGGTAAAGGAAATACATTTAGTGATGGTATTGGTGAAGTAACGCGGGAAATAGCATCCGGTGGTAGATCTACACCAAAGCAAGAACAACAAGGAATGGGGTTCTACATAGGAACCGTAATGGATGATGCTGATGACCAGAGAATGGGACAAGTGTGGGTGTACATTCCTGCCTTTTCTGGAAAACGACTTAACGAAGGGGCAATACCAACAGAAGGAACCTCCCCTGATAGAAAAACTGGACGATTGGAATTTGATCAGAAAAAAAGACTTGGTTGGATTCAGTGTTACCCACTACTGCCATTCTTCGGATCTGATGGAAACCGCGTTAAAGATTCAACAAAGCGTAATGCATTTGGTGATGGTGATGTATCATCGTATGGATTTTGGGCATCACCGCGCATTGGAGACCAAGTTGGTATATTATTCTCTCACGGCGACATAGCAAGGGCTTACTGGATAGGCGCTGTTCCAAAATTTTATAGTAACTTTTCAACGCCATCTATAACAGGTGTTGATCGGAATACTATTAATCATCGAGTGCTTGATGCAGCACTTGGTGGAAGGGAAATACCACCAAATGCACTCGTTCCATCCCTTGAAAAAACTAGGGACGTTGTTGGTGTTGTTAATGCAACACGAAGGTTTGATGAGGTTTATCCAGCCAGGACATATCTTGGAAACTTACTGTTGTCTGGTTTAATAAATGATTCATTTCGTGGTGCAGGACTATCAAGCGCACGGCGTGAATCACCATCATACGTGACCGGGATTAAATCTCCTGGGTGGGATTATGATTCTGAAAGGAATAACATAAATGCAACCGATGGTAATAAGTTCGACGGCACCGAGGTTGGTAAAGAGCCAAGCGCCGCTGACTCACGCAGTAGGTACCTTGGTATTCATTCAGAAGGTCACCAATTTGTTATGGATGACCACCCGGATAATCAATCCGTCCGTATAAGAACATCTGCTGGTTCTCAAATATACTTCAATGATGGTGGAACAACCGGTGAAGCACCGAATGACGCTTTCATTTACATTTCTACAGCCAAAGGAAACGTGTGGATAGAACTACAGGACGATGGCGACATGCACGTATATGGTGCCGGTTCTGGTTCATTCCACTTCGAGGGAGACCTCAACCTCACCGCAGGAAGGACGGTCAATATAGAGGCGGGTGGTGATCTTAACTTCAAAGCCGGTGGTAATCATTCCATGGATGTTACAGGTACCAGTAATGAACGGTTCAGTAGCAAGAATATTGAAGCTGGTAGTTACTCTATAAATTCTTCTGGATCATTAAATCTCACGGCGGCTGCTGTAGATATGTCGGTCGGCGGTAGTTATAAACTATCCGCTGATGGTATACATATGTCATCTGGTGGTGGATTTAGAGTTTCTGCTGCTGCTGATGTCAGTATTGAAGGAGCTACCATTTCAGAATCAGCAACCACCATCAATGTTAGTGCAGCACTGGCGTATTATGAAACGGCTCCATCCGGTATTTTTATGAACTCTGGATCTGGAATACCAGGAATATCACCATCTCAAGCGAGTCCGGCAGGTACAGCCTCTATACCGGGTCTTAACAGTGTATCACCACCACCAAATCCAGAGCAAACATCTCTTGGTCAGGAGCCTACAGCAACGTTACAAGCACTTGCCGCAGTCGTACCACAACACCAACCATGGGGAGGGCGTACTAAATCAACGCTTGGGTTTAATGGATTTGTCGATGAGAATGAAGAAATAGAAACCAGGGCAGGATCATCCATACCAAATGCTCCTAAACCGCTGAATGTTATCGGTAGGATGTTTGGAAATTCTGAACCAACCATGAATGCTGGTAAAACGTACACATCTAAGAATATGGGTGAAGCTCCGGATTATGAAAATCTAGGGGCACCAGCTGATGGTGTATTGTCACCCACGTCAGGTCTTTCTTCTTCTGATAAGTTAAAGGAATTCCTACATATTAAAGAAAAGTTAATAATTGTGACAGCGTATCTGGATGCTGGTAAGGCGTGGGCAATCGGATATGGTCATAATATTATAGTTGGTGATGTTATCAATGGTCAAGTTGTTGATGCGGAGTTTATAAAAAATCTGTATAGATCAAACGGTAATCTACAAATAACAAAAGATGAAGCAATCCGTTTGTTTGATAAGGATCTTGAGAAATTTGAAAAAGGAGTTCGTGATAATGTCACAGTCGATGTTACACAGGGACAGTTTGATGCCATGGTTTCGTTATCCTATAATATAGGAGTTACTGCATTCTCCAAAAGCACGCTACTGGAGAAACTTAACGAAGGTAACATACAGGAAGTTCCAGAAAACTGGATGCGGTTCAACCGTTCTAATAATAAATTAAACGACGGGTTAAACACCCGCCGCAGGCAAGAACTCGAACAGTTCTTTTCCGTGGCGGACGTTGATGTTTCCAGCGGTTAAAATATATCCCGACTTGTACCAGTAGAGGTGATGATCGCATCTTTTACTTTCTCGTATGCGGTGTTTCTGAGCTGCCTAACGCGTTCCTTTGAAATGTCAAACTCCTGACCCAGGTGTTCAAGGATTATCCTGTCCTTACGGTGTACGAGAACCTGTGAGGTAAATATCCTTCGTTCGCGGTCATCGAGTACTTGATCCATAGCATTAGTTATTATTTTACGATGTATCGCCATGTCTGTTACTTCCGCAGCAATATCAACATCATCACCGTTGGTAAGGTGCTCCTCGATTGTTACATTGGTATCGAATTCATACGACCCAACATTCTCTGATAGTGAGATAAATGGTCTCCGAATCATATCATAGAGGCTGAAAACGATTTTCTCATCGACGCCGTGATCGTCTGATAGTTTGAGAGCTATTTCCCTGGTCATGTCGAACTTTCCTTTGTTGACCAGTGCTATAGCAACCATTTTACGGATCGCATAGAATAGTTTCTTCTTACCATGGCTCGTACACACGTTTACTGGGAAGTAGTTCTTAGTGATGTATCCTAACATAATACCCTTGACGCATCGCTTTGCATAGTTAGAAAACCTACCGCGTGTGCGGTCGAACCGGCTGACAGCATCAATAAGGGCAACAACGCCCTCACTGCGCAAATCTTCAGGGTTGGCTTTGTATCCGGAAACTTCACGAACACATCTCTGTATGATAGGAGAATAGGCTTGAACAATTTGAAGTAATACTGTTTTGCTTTTTGTTTCTACCCATAAGTCAAAGAGGTCATTTTCTTCCTGCTCCGTGAGTAAAACTCTGTAGTTTTGAATGAAATCATCCATGGTAATAGCTTTTTTCATATATCTCCTCCTCGGAGCTTATAGTTTGTTAAATATTAATATAATTCTTTGGTAAATATTAACAATGGACCAAATAGTATACCGGTCTTAACCAATATTGCGAACTTTTAGGAAAATAATATGGCAGCATCACTTTATCGGGGATTTTCTTCAGTAGAAAACACCGGTATAAATACCGGATTGTTTGATACTAAGTTAGTGGAGCAAGATTTACTTAATCAGTTTAACACCAGATTGGGTGAACGCCGTATGCGACCTAACTATGGCTCTGTTATTCATGATCTCCTATTTGACTTATCAGATTCTCGCACAGAGTCATTGATAGTGCAAGACGCCGAGAGGATAATTTTGGGAGACCCTCGGGTGCAACTATTGGATATGATTTCAGTATTGGATCTTGACCAGTACAGCATTAGACTCGAAATCAAACTAAAAGTTCTTGAGTTCGACATGATAATAAATTTTGCAGCAATATTTGAGGCGCAGTAATAATGGCAAATGTAATAAGCAGACAGAACACACTCTTCGTTGCTGAAGATTGGATTCAAATATACCAAGCCATTGAAAACGTTGATTTTAGAGCATACGATTTCGATAATCTAGTACAGGCAATTGTAGATCATTTACAGCAGACCTTCCCGGAGGAGTTCAACGACTGGATTGCATCGTCTGAATTTATAATGAAGATTGAGGTTCTGGCATGGTTGTCCCAAAACATTGCCTTCCGTGTTGACCTTAATGCCAGGGAAAACTTCCTTTCCACTGCCGAACGTCGTGATAGTTTAATCAAGCTAGCCGAGAACGTAGCTTACAAGGTTAATCGTGTGACCTCCGCCAGCGGACAGGTACACATTGATAGTATTAGAACAGACCAGCCCATTATCGATTCCAATGGAATCAGTATTCAGAATACTGAAATTGTTTGGAATGACCCAAGGAATGAGGATTGGCTTGAACAGTTTATTCTAATAATGAACTCTTCATTCACTCGCCGCACCCAGTTCGGTAGACCGTTGGTAATATCGCAAAACGCTGCTATTCAAAAAGCACAGTACGTGTTCAACTCGGCTGCGCCAGAAGGTGGATCATATCCATTCTCTACCAACGTTAATGGCGTAATACTACAATTTGATACCATTAACCTATTGTTAAATAAGGATACTGGTGCAATTGAGGAAAACATCCCCGATTCGACAAATGCTTATAATGTTGTGTATGTTCAGGATGGTAAGGGGTTGTCATCAGATGGCACCGGCTTCTTTTTACATGTGGTGCAGGGCAGTACTTCTTTTCAGGATATTGAATTCGTTGATCCCGTCATCATACGTGTAGTTGATATTGATGTTCCTAACATAAACAATGATGATTTCTTCATCCAGGAAATAGATTCAGAAGGTGGAGTTATTGAAAATTGGACCAATGTTGATGATGTATTTGGTGAAGGAATTTCATTTGATCCGTCCGTAAATACTTCAAAGAATATTTATGAAATCGATACGCTAACTGGAGACACCGTTCGAGTACGGTTTGGCGATGGTAAGTTTGGCGCGATTCCGCAGGGAACATATAGGTTCTGGTATCGCACCGCCAACCCACAACCACAGATAGTTAAACCAGACGCAATACAAAATCAGTTGATAACCATTCCATATGTGTTTGATTCTACAATATATTATCTGTCTGTATCCTTCTCGCTTAAAGATCAGTTGGTGAATGCTGCACCAACCGAGTCCAATTTTGATATTAGAACCAGAGCAAACCGTGTCTTCTACACACAGAATCGCATGGTAACTGGTCAGGATTATAACTCCTTTTTCCTGAAAGACAATGCCATTAAGAAGGTTAAGGTCGTAAACAGAACGTATTCCGGACACTCTCGCTTCTCTAAACTTACCGATCCTACTGGGCTATATCAGAACGTCAAAGTTATGGCTGATGATGGTAGGTTTTATAAAAATAACACCGTAACAAATACCCAGGTTTCTGGCGACATTACAATTGTGCCTGTTAGCACACTGATCAATACTTTTATAGCCCCGCTTATAAGAAAGCCTGATAAGATTTCTTTATATGTAAATGATTATCCTACAATAAAGTTTGATGATTCTAACACAGATACTCGGCTGAATGGTAATGGTGATGCGGTACTTCAGCCATATTCCTGGGATGAAACTGAAATTGTTGCGGAAAACTCGCGTGGTAACATTACTGACGTTGCATCCAATGTATTGCCCATTGGTGATGGTAATACCACCTCCAACCTACAATATGTTGATGTTGATGCTGTCATGATTACCGGTATTGGCGTCAATGCATACGTGGACCGCATAGTAGATGACGGCACCGGTGCGGGCGCGGTCATATTACGTGACCTCGTTGAAGACGATGATACTATCAACTCGGTGTTACCGGCAATACGAACGATATTCACAGGAATTGAGTTCTCAAACATCGAGCAACAGATACTTGCAAAGCTTGATTTTGGTATTTCCTGGGATTATGTCACACTCTCATGGAACATTGTAACATTCGAGAACCTTGATAAAACATCATCATTTAGCCTTTCTAATCAGAACGATTTGTCTGGTTCTGGGCAAGACGCATCGTGGATGATCCTGGTTGAATATATTCCAGGTGGTATAGGTGATGAGATATGGAATATCACAGACCGTGGGTTTGGTTTCTTCTGGGAATCAGCACGTGAAGTTGATTTCTTCTTTGTCAGCAACTCAGCGGTGTTGAATCCAGAGACCGGTGTGGTGGAGAATGACTCTGTTACTATCCTGGATTGCAATGAAACCAGGGACAGTGAACGCAGAATATGTGGGTCGGACAATCCATCCTTTATTTCAAATATTGGAAATGACTTGTTTGTCGCTGATGTACTACGATACCCGGATGGTTACGTTAATACTGATGGTATTTTTGTCGTACCGGCTGACGAGGATAACTCCGGTTATGCTGATAACCCGTTCTTATTCAGTGATTTTGTTATAGAAGACGGTGTTACTGATTTGGTCTTGTGGAGATCCATTGATCAGCAAGGATTCACGATTCCACAACCAATAAATGAATCCACATCGCCGAAAGGATCTTACGGTTTCCAGGGCACCGATGACGTTAGTGGGTACCCCATCGCTGGAGACCCGATCAAAACGAAGGTTATCTATTATTCTAGTGCTCCGACCACGCCATGTAAGATAATAGCATATATTTCTGGTGATATACACTATGACCAGACCACTGGGCAGTGGTTAGTAGCAGATGGAACCAATCAGACAAACTTCACCGAGGGTGAATGGGAAGTAGCCGTTGACCAGGAACAATACACATACAAAATAGGTAGGGATGATTTGTCATTCAGGTGGGTTCACTATTCACCGGATTCTATTCGTATTGATCCGTCTGTATCGAACGTAATGGATGTTTATATTCTGACAGAACTTTATGACTTACAGATACGCTCATGGTTGGCTAATGATGAACCATTGTCAAAAATGCCAGAGGCTCCAACTCCAGAAACACTACGGGTTGAATTCCAGGACTTCGATGATTTTAAAGCGATGAGTGATGCTATTATTTTCCACTCTACAAGATATTTGTTACTGTTTGGTGAACAGGCAACGGAAGATCTACAGGCTACTTTCAAAGTAGTACAGACTGTGGGATCGCAAGTTAGTGAGAATAATGTAAAATTGCGTGTTCTTTCAGCAATCAATACCTTTTTCCTGGCAGAAAACTGGGACTTTGGCGAAACGTTCTATTTCACCGAGTTGGCGGCGTTTATCCATAAGGAACTGAATCCTGATATTCAATCCGTTGTAATTGTACCCAGGAGCAATGATCAGACGTTTGGCGCGATGTTCCAAGTACGCTCCGAGCCAGATCAGTTGTTTGTGTCTTCAGCCAGTGCCGGTGACATAAAAATAGTATCCAGTCTTACAGCTGAGGAATTGAAAGCCTGCTCTATCGGGTAATATTAAATTTACTTGAAAAATAATCCACTTGAACTTATATAGTTCTTATGGATTATGCTGTTTGTTAGGCGTACAAAATAGTAAATAATCCTATATTATATAATAAGGTTCAACTGGATGGCAAAACAGCGTAGAGCATTTACATCATACCCGGATTATCTGAAGACTCCGCACAACGATCAGGAAACTTACGTTGCGGACGATATGATGTATGAGCCCGAAAATGCAGATTTCCTTTTGGGATATATCGGATCAGGTGACAACCTTACCGAGTTGGACCTGGAACGAACTCCGCTATTGCAAGAATCAACTGCATTCCAACAGAAATATCAATTATCTATTGGTGCAACCTATATCGATCCTGCTTTCCAGGTGCGTGAGAGCGCAGCATTCTACTCTGATTTGGTCGGACAGATAGAAGCTAATGGTGGACTCGTAGAAGAACAGAATCGAATATTCGAAACAGACTACTACGCCTGGACACCGCCTATCGATTACGATAAGCACATGAACTTCAGTAGGTACTTTTGGGTAGTTTCTGGAGAGGCTGCTGATGTTAGTGGTGTTTATATTACCAAGGAACCACAGGCTTCCAAAACCTCAATATATGAATTTGATGGGTCTGAGTTTATCCGAAACCAAGTTCCAATCGAAGACGGACTTCCAGCGGTAGGTGCGTCTGGTGATTATGTAGAGGATGCATCTAACGCAGTAAGACCGATTTATCGGTCCAATGGGACAAACTGGGTGGTGGTAGAATTCATACCGGTTGAAGACATACCAACAGATACCTCGGCGTTTAACACCGGTGATACTATATATGTTACCCGTACTGGACCTGAGTTTAACAGACCACTTGTATGGATGTATAGTGAGCAAGCACATCGCTGGATTGCTCAGCAGGTTGTGGTATCGCTGTTTGAACCAGATACACCCCGAGAGGGTATGGTATGGGAAGATCCACGGATAAAACCACAGCGTAAATTTAAAGTATACACCGATGGTGCATTTGTAGATTTGGATTACACCAATGGTTTTGGACCATCGGGCATCGGTACAGATAAGGAGCACATTTATGATGTGAGAAACTTCTTTGATAGTATTAGTGTTAGTGATGCTAAAGACCCCTGGGCTCGTGAAAACTGGTGGAGGCATTATGAAGACCTGTCTCCTTCTGATAGGTCTGCATTATTGTCTGAGGATCAGGCAGTTCGTCCAATCATTGAATTCTGGAATGGGATTGAATCAAAAAATAACGATACGAAGGATGCCAGGAATGACCCACCTATATACAAGAAATATTCATATGATTCAGGTCTCGATGATGTAACAGATACTGGTGAGACTACTACGATATACCAATATGAAGTTGGTACCGGTCGTGATGATGTAGTTCTTGGATTCCCATTGGAGTTTAATGATTCTGGTGAGTTCTTGTTGAATCTCACACTGGAAAGTGATCCATCAGAAGCTACTGGATACAAGTATTTCAGGGACACCATAACCGGGTTAACGCGCTCTATATGGGTAAAGGCAGATGAGCCATTATCTCAGGGTGTAGATTCTGATGGTTTGTACGATGTACCTAGAAGTCTTTCTTCAAATCCAAACCATGTTATTTTGACTGAGTTCTCTCGTTCTAAAATTCTTAATCATATGTTTGGTGTTATCGGAGCACAGGATGATGCAACTGGAAGCGCAACTGGACCTAATGGATATCGCTGGTCTGTAAAAAACCCAGCAAACGGATCAACTTTAATAGATAGCGAACAGACGTTGTTAAGAACAATGGCAACACTTCAGTCTGTAGCACTTGATTTCCCGGCTGCAATTCGTACATCATCTAGGGTGTACAGCAAGACGCTATCCAGGTTTACCACTCGCATGAATCAAATGTGGGAAGAAAATAATAAGTTGGCTGACCCAACAGGAACGCTGCTTGTAACAGTAACAGAAGCTGTAGACTCCGTTCTAACCGAATTGTTTGCTGGTAGGACTGGTGACTTCCCGTATGCTCACTCTGATATGGGAACGTACCTAGAGACCCGTGTTGATGGTGGATCGGCATTCATTGTTGATCCTAACAATCCTAAACCAATATTCATACCACCATCACCACCAAAGGTTGGAGCGTCACCCACATATCTCCCAGATACATTTGTTGACACACAGGGCACAACCGTTCTTAGAGGGCATGAGGGATATATCCAGGACTCATTTGGTGATGATAGGGATTTGATGTGGCTTGATCTTCAAGATAGATTCTACGAAAAGGTTCCAACATCGTATAAGACAGAAGACACTAGCTTTTCTACTAGACAGCTCCCAGCGAATTTCTTTCTTAAGGATTATTATGGCAATGGTAGTCCAGCAGTTAACAGGGAATCTGTTGACTTTGTTGTAGAGGATTACAATGATATTGTTTCACCTACTCTTAACCAGCGTGTGTTCTCCACAGGACAATCAGTATTTGCCAGTTATGATGGCACTTCATGGTTGCTTACACCAGCAGATGTTGATGATATATTCCTGAATAACGATGATGATGAGTATTACATATACAATGGTAAATCAACAAACGTAATACAGCTCTTTAATAAAGATTTTGATTTTGACTATAGTATTAATGAATACCGCAGGGTTATACAGAATGAGTTCAGTCGTTTGATTGTTCTTAGTCCAGAAGACCCAACGGAAAATAGAGATTTTGAGGAATCTGACAAGTTTACATGGAACTATAGTTCTTCTGGTGTTGAAGGAAACTATCGTGGTCAATATCGTAGATTGTACAACACCATTGAGCCACAGATTCATGCTTGGGAAGTTATGGGTTACACCATTGAGCCAGATTGGTGGACAACAGAATATGTACCAGATAGTGTAGCATCAGATGGAACACCAAGATATGGTAAGGATCATCAGATGTGGAGTGACTTCCAGGCGGGTATTATCAACCCTATTACTGGAGAAGTAAGAGAAGACTTCGTAATGACCGCGCCTATTCCTGTTGACGATGTTGGCGAACTTCTTGACCCAATCGAGGCTGGTATCGTTGAGGAATCAAGTCTTGATTACGACAGGATAGATGATTCATGGAAGTATGGTGACGGAGCTTCAGTTGAACAAGCATTCTACAATTCACAGTCATATCCGTTCACGGTCTCACTTGCATCATATTTGATGAAGAATGGACGATGGGTTGATCTAACATGGGTAGGTCAAACGCGTTCAATTGGTGACAATGGTACTAATAAAATAGCAACCGCTCCACATTTTGTAAATGAGGAAACACTAACACGCCCTGATAATGACACGATACCAGTTCACTTAAGACAAGACGAAGATGGTAATGTAATAGAATCGATTGGAACAAATGCGTGGATTTCTGATTCTGTTCTTGCTGGTGGTGGGAGTCCAACAGAAGATTTTGCAAAGATAGTTGAGAATACAGAATCAGCTCTTATCTGGCAAACGTCCGGGTTTATTAATAATAAAAGGACGATAATAACCACACTGTCAAACACAGATATTCCGTTTGAGGATATCCATACAATATTGCATATATCACAAACACTAGAACGTAAGTTCTCATCTGGTGTAATTATAGAGCGTGCATTCCCATCTGGTTACTACATACATGGTACTGATCCAAGCAATCCAGTATTTGAGATTGATAGACCAGCCATACCAACAGCTGCTGGTGAGTTCGAACGTAGGGAAAGTTTCGAAACGGGTGTTGATCATGGTGACAGTCCGGAAGCTAAAACACTAGTGAAATCTGGTGATAAACACACGTACATAACTGATACACTAGAACTCCCGTTTAATGTTGGTGATAATGATACTACCAAAGTATCCATCCTGGTTGATGGACAGCGTATTAAAGTACAACATATTAAGGTCACTAGCAACCGCTCATTTGAGATTGAAAATAATATAGAGATGGAAGATGGAATGATTGTCACGGCAACCATATTATCTACCACACAGAGTAAGAGTGCGCAGATGCGCTCCTTTAAGATTCAGGGAATTCCATTCTCGTATTTCCCAACCGGAACTGGCGAACGCATAACTGTTGAATACGGTAGGTTTTATGAAACAGCTACTGAAGTAATAAACTTTATGCTTGGTTATGGGCGTGCGCTTGATGAAGATGGTTGGGTGTTCGACGACAAGGATGATACATCCGACGAACAGCTTGACTGGATGACTGGAGCCAAGAAGTTTGCAACATGGGTGGTGATCACAGAAAGCATTTGGAACCCACGCCGTGCAGCCACCGACGTTACTGAACAGAACAGGTTTAAATATAGTCCAATGTCCCGTAAATCTGAATTTATTGCAGATTTCGGAATGCCAAACAATATTGAATCTGTTCAGAATGGATATTATGGTATTGTTGATTTCACCAGGGTGCCCATCGATTCTAGGAAGACCCTAGTATCACGGAGCAATGAGAGGACGGAAATAACAGCAACTGATGGTGTTGATATCTATGGAATACGCATTAATCTTGTAGAAACTCAACACGTCGTTGTGTTCTCAAATATCACCAAATTCAATGATATTATTTACGATCCTGTCCTTTCGTTAGTACACTCAACACTCAGAGTTGATAGCTATAGGACTAACGATTGGACCGGAAGACCGGAAGCAGATGGATACATAATCGATGGTAGTGAACTCCTCCCCAACTTTGAGAAGCAAGCGTTCGACTTCACGAGATTTTATGACAGAATAAACACCCCGGATAACCCGGAGTTGCGTGAGTCCGCTAGAAACCTATACGGATGGACGCCAAATGATTCTTACATGGATACAATTGGTACAGCAGACCGCTCAAGATTTGACTATTTCCGTGGTATGCTCAATGCCAAGGGAACAGTACGTGCAGTAACAGCGTATACAAAGGGTACTGTTCTTGGTTCTGACAATGTATTCATATATGAAGACTGGGCATGGAAGATACAGAAATTCGGGGACGAGAACCGTTTGGTTGCTCAGTTTAATATCGATGCTGATGAGTTTAAGGATGATGTACAGGTAATTGGTTTCGGAGCAGCAGAAAATCTGTTTGATAATATTCTTGAGGTACAGGATTTCGATAGAAGCAACTCCGCTATAGGAACAGCGGCTGATCCAACGTATGGTACAGCTGATTTTGTTATTTCAAATGAAAGTAATACACTTAACTTCGTAACCAGCGGTGGTGATCTGTCGTTAATAGTTGATGAAATCAATGCGGCTATTGATAATATAAACATGGTAGGCGTGAATGCGTTTATTTACATTAAAGATAACAGCGAATTCTTGGGATTCCATAACGTAGACGATTTTATAGGAATAGCATATACACTAACTGCCGGTACTATTAATGACCTTCTGGCTATTTCTGGTGTTGAGGAAGGAACATACACCATTGATAACGATAGGTGGATAATCCCAGCCCCAACCGGTCAGAGCGGATTGTCAAATATTGAATTTCCAATAGATGATAATGGACTCCCGATAGTGGAAGACACTGATTATCTGTCTCAGATATTTGATACTACTAGAGGATTCACTCTTGCAAAATCACCACAATACGATCCTGAACTTGGTAAGTACGACCCGGTTGGTTTAACTGGTGTTGATTATACAGAACCTTTAGACCCAGCTAGATATAATGAAGGTCCGGAGGCAGAAAACTCTAATGGGCTTTCCTGGGGAGAGATTCAAATAGGTGAGGTGTGGTGGGATATTTCAAACCGAAGTTATGTTGATTATCGTAGACCCATTTTAAACGAGAATACCAATATAAACTTCACGCCAAACTCTGGTGAAGTAACTGGATCAACATTGACTCCAGGACCAGCGAATGGTGATTATTTTGATATTTCATCAACCACAAACAGATACAGAGTTTGGTTTAATGATGGTACTAACACCGCACCGTCTGTCACGTCTGAGATCCTGACTGTGGTCACTTTCTCTTCCTTTGATACCAGTGGTATAATTGCTGACAGTGTAGTTGATGCTTTAGTATTAGCTGATTCTGAGTTTGTTAACGCATACGTAGTAGACGGAACAGCAACGATATCAATAATATCAACGGAACGAGGTGATGTCACCGATGCTGCCGTTGGTGTGTTCCCAACACCACCTGATATAACATCCGGACCCGACTATCAGTCATCCGCTAGCGTGTGGGGAAATCTTGAGTTCTACAGAGCTGACATAGTACGGGACAACGACATAGCCATAGTTACTACGTTGGATATATTCTCCAATGTTCCTGTTGTTAGTGGGTTATCAACTGGTGATATAATCAGCATACGTGATGCAATAGAACCAGAGTGGAACGTAACTGATGTTGAAATTTCACTGGGACCAGTAGAAGTAACCGGCAATACGCAGTATGTTGAAGAAGAAGCAGCCGGTACTGTGTATATACCATCCTCCATAACAATTTCAGGAAGTCAGTTAGATGGGACGAATGAAACTGTAGGTACGAACACTTTTGTCGATAACAACTCAGTAACTGGTACAGAGTCTAACCCTGTTTTCAGGGCTGGTGACAACTTTGAGATTAGAACGCGTGATGGTAACTTCGAATTCACATCAGCTGCTGGAGGAACCATTATTGGATTGGTGCAGGAGATCAATCAGTTTTTCGTAGATAACGGAATAGATAATGAGGTAGAAGTATTTAATGACTTTGATACCCTGACACAAGTTAACAGATTAGCATTTAGGAACCCAGGTCAGGTTATATGCGGAAGCGGTGAAGCGTATGAACTAATCGATATATCCCGTGATGTTGTTGGTTCTGTAGCATCACCAATATTCTCTGCTGGTGATGCATTCTCATTCACCACAGCTTCAGATTCGTATGGATTTTCCAGCGCTTCGGGTGGTAATGTTTCTACAACAGTAACAGAAATTAATAATAGGTTTAATAACCCACCGGCTGGTAAGAATGCAATAATCGAGATAGAAGCATTTAACTCTGGTGGTAAGCTAGGGTTTAGGAACACTACATCATTTCCTGGTGAAAAATATCTATTAGTTGTTGGAACACCAGACGATTTGTTAACACAAGCCGGAATAGAAGAAGGAACCTATGGTGGTATATTAGAGATAGCTGGTGTAACCGATGGGATATATGAAATAATCCCAGGTGAGGATTTCTCTGGAGTAGGATCTGGTGCTGATTTCTCATTGGTGCTGTTCAAAGACTTATTAACAAAATCAGGCATAGACATTACCTCAATCAATAGTAAGCAGCGCACTGGATTAACCACGACAGGCACGGTGGTTGGACCGGTATATGATGATGGTGATACTTTTGAAATAATAGTTCATCAAGCAGCAGCACCATCACCGGTAGCCAATGGTACAGCGGCCTCCATCGCCACATTGGTATCAGATATAAATGATGATCTACAGGCTGCTAATATAACAACAATACAAGCGGTTGCAGATGGTAACAAACTCCGCTTCGAAAACTCTGTTCCGGGTGATGAGGTAGTATTTGACCTTGCTGACACTGGTGGATTACTAGCCAAGGTATTCATTGACCCAGGATCATACACAGAAGTAACTGGTAGTAGTGATATTACTTCATATCTTTCTTCAGATTTCTTTGACATCGAGGTTGATATAGAGGTACCTGTAGCCGTCACTAGCACCACGTTAACTGACGTAGTTGATGATATAAATGATGAGTTGACAACAGCCGGAATAACTTCGGTGGTGGCTGCTGATAATGCCAATAGCTTAGAATTCACAACAACCGGAAACGAATACACGCTATATTCAAGTAAGCGTCTCAACTATATTAACCAACGTAGCTCAAACCTCGAAACTATTGTATCGGATATCAACACACTTCTAGGCGATACAGATATAACAGAAGTTCAGGCGTTCTTTTCTGAAGATTCACTCGGTTTCCAGAACTCCATAGGGAATGAAGGCGTATCCTTCATGCTTATTAGTGGTACACAGGACGATTTACTAGCAATAACAGGTATAGCTATTGAATCATCGGTTAACTTCCCAGTTCCGTATGATAGTGTGTTTTCTGGTGATACAGGATCATCACTTGAAATAATACCGTCCGGTTACAGTTTCGATATTTCAACAGCAGCTGTCCCAACAACAACTGGTCCATTCACGACAACCGTTAGTTCTGGTATAGATGAATTGATTGATGATATTAACTCATACTTGTCCGACGAGGGTATTGAGGTAGTAACCTCGCAGAATGTTAATGATGTTGTCACTTTCACAAACACCGCTGGTAATGGTGGTGATAAGTTCGAGTTGACTACCGGTTCTCCTGACGATTTACTCGATTGGGTTGGTATTTCTGCAATATCTGGGTTCTTTGAAATAATACCGGCACTTTCTGACTTCACTATTGAAACAGACACAAGCGGTCCTCAGTATTTCAGTTCAGTGGATGGTGGTAACCTAGATGATGTTGTTAGTGAAATAAATACATTCTTTGATTCTGTCACTATAGTTGAAGTTGAAGCAGTTGCTGAAGATAATAAGTTAGTACTCCGCAACACACTGAACAATGAAGGTAAGAGATTTACACTTACTGCTGGTACTATAGATGACTTGCTTGCCCGCACCGGAATATCTGCTCAGACATA
>VAPC010026242.1_pt1 | contig 22269 bp, 7 predicted proteins | sample 3395121 | NCBI WGS metagenome assembly VAPC01 (sample SAMN08290434, study PRJNA428436) | hydrothermal vent metagenome | isolation source: Deep-sea hydrothermal vent chimney | place: Indian Ocean: Southwest Indian Ridge | depth 1711 m m
AATGCTGTTTGTCCTGACGGACGGGCGCTTTATCTTTGGATACGCCAAGCCCGTGCCCATCAACCCGATGAACTTCAGAAATCCCAAGAAAGGCATGGCAATTTCAGCTGCTGCCGGCCCGGTAACGAATATTATCCTTGCGATTATCAGTCAGCTGGTTCTTACGTTACTCATAAATCCTCTGATCAGTCTGCAGTTGGGAAGTTTTGTTTTAAATCCTTTAAAACTGATGTTTGAATATAGTATCCTGATCAATATTGTGCTTGCTGTAATTAATATGATACCAATTCCGCCCCTTGACGGAGGGAGGGTGGCGGTCGGCCTTTTGCCGCCCAGACAGGCAGCTGCATATAGTAAGATAGAACCCTACGGATTTATGATAGTCATACTGCTGATTTTTACCGGTGTGGCGAACATAGTTATTTATCCTGTAATTGCGCTGATTTACACACTAATTAAATTTGTTTTAAGGGGTTAGTTAGATCATGTCTGAAAAGAGAGTTCTCAGTGGAATGCAGCCCAGTGGAAAGCTTCATATCGGCAACCTTGTCGGCGCCCTGCAGAACTGGGTAAAACTGCAGGATAAGTTCGAATGTTTTTATTTTATTGCCGACTGGCACGCATTGACCGTTCAATACGCTGACACGTCCACTATAAAAGAAAGTGTACAGGATATTCTCGTAAACTGGCTCGCTGCGGGGCTTGATCCGGAGAAATCGACAATTTTCATTCAGTCGCGCCTGCCTGAACATGCTGAACTTCACCTTTTACTGTCAATGATAACGCCGTTAGGATGGCTTGAGCGTGTGCCGACATATAAAGAGAAACTGACGGAAGTAAAGGATAAGGACCTGCATACATACGGATTCCTTGGTTATCCGGTGCTTCAGTCTGCAGATATATTGATGTATAAGGCGGATTTTGTGCCGGTTGGTATTGACCAGATGCCTCATCTTGAGATAACAAGAGAAATATGCCGCAGGTTTAATTATTTCTACGGCAATACATTTCCCGAGCCGGAGGGGCTGTTAACGGAATTCCCCAAAGTTACCGGTATTGACGGAAGAAAAATGAGCAAAAGCTATGATAACTGCATATATTTATCTGATCCTCCTGAAGATGTTGAGCAGAAAATAAAGACCATGGTTACTGATCCTCAGAGAGTAAGGCGCACGGACAAGGGAGATCCGGAACTGTCTCCGGTGTTTCAGCTCCATAAGATCTTTTCATCGCAAAAAGAACAGGATGAAGTTGCTGAAGGGTGCCGGACAGCTGGCATAGGATGTATTGACTGCAAGAAGGTTCTCATAAAGAATTTATTTAAGCTGCTGGAACCGATCTGGGAAAAGCGCAGGCATTTTCTGGACAGGCCGAAACTTGTAGAAGACATTATCCTGCACGGAACTGAGAGGGCAGGAAAAGCGGCTTCAGAAACAATGAATGAGGTCAGGGCAGCAATTGGATTATAATTAAATAATAATCCGCCATATAGATTTTTTTCAGCATAACTGACTGAAGACCGTATAACCTGCTGTAAATTAAGGATAAATTGGTTTTAAACCAAACCATCAAACGGGATGTGTCCCTAATTATCAATGCTTTTCCACTGTTTTTTATTGAAATTTCCTATGGACAGCCTTGCTTTAAACCTGTTATTATATACCTGAAGATTCCTCAAATATCTGCATCAAAGGTTTGATGAGAAGACATGTATATTTGTCAAAAGTGCAAAAAGAAGTTTGTCCTGGCTGAAAGTTTAGTTTGTGCAATATCTGACAATGTTTGTCCACACTGTGGAAGTGAAGATGTAAAGAAAGACTGGATCTCAAATATCTTCAGAGGGATTATTCGCAGCGGCGGCGGCTGAACACCTCCATGAAGATTTGGTCAGACAGTTTAGTCTGGCAGGAGATGGCGTTCCGATTTTTCGGGGCGCCATTTTTTTTGCATATCATTGGCTGAGTCACGAGGGCTCTGTTTTTTATTTTTCTGTTTATTTGAAAGAAGATTTAATATAAACTATAAGCAGGGTATTTTTTTATAGTGGGGGGCTGACTGAATTGCAGGAAGAGGCAGAAGAACTTCATAAAAAAGCTCAGGAGGCTTTTAAGACAGGCAGGACACTTGAAGCCCTTGCGTTTTCAGAGAAAGCATTTAACCTGGAACCTGATAACTCTAAATATCAGTCATTTCTGGGTGTCTGCATAGCATATGAAAGGGGAGTAGTAAAAGAGGCCATTGAACTTTGTCAAAAAGCCCTGGAAGTTAACCCCCTGAAGTCAGAGAACTACTTAAATCTTGGTAAAGTCTATCTCAGGACCGGCTATAAAACAAAGGCTGTTGACATATTTCGTGAGGGACTGAAGGTCGAAAAAGATGCTGAGATTATTGCCGAGCTTCAGGCGCTTGGATTAAGAAAGAAAAATATCGTGCCCTTTCTTGACCGGAATCACTTTGTTAACAAATACCTCGGGGTTATATGCAGCAGGTTAGGATTGAGGTAATCTTCCCCCTTGAAGACAATAAAAAAACTTTATGACTGGGTGCTGCATTGGGCTGAAACTCCTCAAGCAGTTCCTGCACTATTTCTGCTGGCATTTGCAGAATCGTCTTTTTTCCCGATACCCCCTGATGTCCTGCTTATCGCACTTGCCCTTTCAATTCCGACAAGGTCTTTCAGGTTTGCTTTTTTTTGTACTTCAGGCTCGGTACTGGGAGGAATTCTCGGCTATTCCATCGGTTATTACGGCTATGAGGCAGTAGGAAAACCAATTGTTAACTTCTACCATGGCCAGGACGTCATGGCCGGCATAAAAATAAAATATGACACCTATGGGTTCCTTGGTATTCTCATAGCCGCTATTACTCCAATTCCATATAAAATATTCACAATCGCTTCGGGTGTCTTTAATTTTAATTTCCTGAGTTTTGTAAGTGCGTCTATAGTTGGAAGAGCGTTTCGTTTTTTTGTTGTCGCCGGTCTTATATGGAAATTCGGCCCGTCAATAAGGACTTTTATTGATAAGTATTTTAATTTGGTGATGGTAGTATTTACCATTCTTCTGATACTGGGATTTGTTGTGGTGAAATACCTGATATAGGGGTTATAATACAGGCAAATGAGAAAGATTTATTTTTTAGTTTTTGCTTTCCTGCTGACTGCGGGTTCAGCGGCAGCAGTTGAAAAACCCCTGACAACTGAGGAACAGGAAGTGAGGGCCCTTGCGGCGTTCAAAGAAATCCTGGATATAAGCGTGTCGTCTTCTGACAGAATGCAGGTACTTCCCGAGATGGAGAAAAAATACCTCGAGATAATAGAAAAGTATCCTGAGGCGCCTCTTGCGCAGGAAAGTCACCTGAGACTGATAGAGATCTATTTAAATGACTATTCACCTCCTGATTTCGAAAAAGAGAGAATGATATACGGCAAGTTCATAAACAGATATCCGCAGTCCCTTCTAAGAGGTTATGTGGAAGAAACAATAGCTAAAAAATATCATAAATACGCTGAATGGGGCAGGCTTCTGAATTTTACTGCGCCGATACTTGATCGGTATGCTGATAACAGCGGGAGCGCAAGGCCGGCCCTGATCTTTTTGTATGCCGAAGCAAATTACTCTTTTGGCAATATGAAAGACGCGGAAAAAGGTTATAAGCTTGTCATGGAACTGTTCCCGGACATGAGTGAAAGTTCACGGGCAGAAAAACGGCTCGCGGAGATTGGAAAAAAGCTGAAGTAGTGTAGATAACCTTGCCGTACAGTCTCTGGCTGGGGATTATTTTATATGGCAGACTTTGCACAGGGCGCTGCCTGAGTCGGAGATCCTCAAAAAAGGTGATATCCCGGGGTCATGGACATCATGACAGCTCGGGCATTCTATAGTATTCCCGCTAAACAGTTTCAAGCCGGAACCCGGGACGGAAGTAACATTCTGAAAAAATGGATCCTGCGCCGCTGTTGGATAGGTCATTGATATCGGGTGGTCATTTGAAAGAGTGGTAGTTAAATAAGCTCTTTCTGCATCATGCTCATTTCCAATAAAGCCTCCGCCAGGCTTATGACAGTCACCGCATTCATCACCAAGGGCGCCATCCTCGGGGAGAGGGCCGACCCCGGTTGTTTCCAACATTGCCGGATGAGCTTGAGATGCTGATTCATCGTACCATGGGCCGGCGAGATTCGCGCCTGACCCCGGTGCATTGATTATTGAATCAACAGCTATAGTACCGTCATGACAGCTTAGGCACACAAGGGACATCGGGTTAGGCATATTGGGAATAGAATTGGGAACAATTGTTGCGCTGTTATATGGAGTATATGGCCCGGTCGGAGAGTTTCTGTTCCAGAGAGGCGCCTGAACAGTGGCCTTGTGCGGCGTGTGACAGTAAACGCAGACTTCACCGTACTGATTGATCATCAGCCTGGGCCCGGTGTTAAATCCCCATGAGTCATGAGTATCAATAATATGACGGATGTCATGTTTGGAATTCACAATACTGGCAGCTGTTGCGAATGTAGCGATGGCCAGCATTATAAGGCATATTATTGAAGTGACATATTTTTTCATAGCAATCATGGTTATTAGATCCCTCTTATAGTAAAAGCAAATTTTAGGCCAGAACCGGAATTTTCGCGAATATTTTATAAGCACCTGTAAATTAAAGATTTAATATTATATACTACAGTATATAAATATAAAGACACAAATGCCGGTTCAAAATTTGAGTGAAATAGCTCAAAAAAATGGCATATTTTCTATCATAACGTCCGGATATTAGGAAATCAATTTGTTCTTGCACAGTTGCACTGCCTGAACTTTTTTTGTTAGATTAAATGAGAAAGCTGTCCGAAGTAAAATTCCCTGAAAGTTGTGTGACGCACTGACATTTAGAAGATGTTTTGTATATTAATTTTCAACATGCAGTTGTTCAAAAGATTTATAATGGCAGAAGCAGGAATCCATATAATGATCAGGCGTTATCAGCGATATAAAAAAGAGCCATGATGATGAAAAATCTGACAGGGCCCGGCAGTCCCTGCGGGAGCGCGGACAGGTAAATTACATTTGATGCAATAAATCGACAAATATCTTGCATATGCTTTAAATATAGACATTTAACACACATGGAGCGTGAAATCACGCATTTTGGACAATGAAGGAATTTGGCAGGGCTGATCCCATTATGCAATATTAAGATAAAGAAGCGTATTAGAGGGTGATATTTATTTAATATTCATTAGGAGTTACATGAAAAACTGGTAAACTTGCAAAATTATTGGTTTTAATAGGGAGTAAGGTATCAATCTTGCATAATATGTATATAGAAAAATGAAACAGTTAAGAATACATAGAGGCTGGAGCGTAACAAGGGCGGCAGTATGTCTTTCAGGAGCGCTGCTGTTTTTATTGTCATTCCTTGTCAATGCCGAAGCAGTGCAGCCTGAATTTACGATACTTGCGCCTGTGACAGACTACATGGATACACCGGGCGGGATTGCGCTCGACAGCAGAGAGAGGCTGTATGCAACAGAAGCAGGGAAAAACAGTGTTCAAGTCTACAGTCCGGGCGGCAGCTATGTAGGAGCAATAAGAGGCATTAAAGCGCCGATCAGTATTGCAATTGACGCATCTGACCGGATCTACATCGGCAGCGATGTGAAGGGTTACGTGAAAGTATATGACAGTGACTGGAACTTTCTATTTTACCTGGGCATCGGAGAAGGAGAGTTTGATAATCCCGGTGCAATAGCAGTAGACAGCGCAGGCAAAATTTATGTGGCAGACAGTGAGAAAGACAAGATAGACGTATATCAGAGTGACGGGGCGTATGACTTCTCGTTCGGCGGCTACGATTCAGCAGTACCTACGCCTCCGGGCAAATTCAATTTTCCAAACTCGATAGCAATAGACGGGTTACGAGGTGAAATTATTATCACAGATCACGCCCGGAGATTTTTTTCAAGCGGCTGGTATAGCGGTAATGTTGAGGCATCAAGAGTACAGATATTTAACATAAATGATATCAGCAGCGGGCCTGTAAGGAGCTATGACATATTCGGAACCGGGGCAGAAGATGTGAACACGGTGGCGGGCGTGGAGGTAGATGAAGCCGGCAGGATATATGTCACTGATGCAGCCAATAGCATTGTTCAGGTATATGACAATGCAGGCGCACATATAAAGCCCATCTATGACCTTAGCGTGCCGATGAGGTCGCCGACGGGCATTGTGCTTGGCAATAGCGGGAGGCTATTTATAGCATCATCAGCATTCCTTAAGAAAGTTGATGTATACGGACTGGATAATTATGAACAGATGGAGGTCAGGCCGTCATCACTGAACTTTCAGGGTCAGGAGGGCGGAGCAGTGCCTGCTCTGCAGGGAATAGAGGTAGAGAACACCGGCGCAGCGGTGCTTAACTGGACCGCAGTAACAGGGGAAACGTGGATAACGCTGTCATCTGCTGCCGGCAGTGCAGATTCGGGTCAGGTGTCGGGTATGGATGCGGGAGTAAATCTTGAGGGTCTTGTTGCGGGCACGTATGAAGGAAGTATAGAGATAACGGCCGGGTCAGGGATGACAGAGGAAGTTTTGGTCACACTGACAGTAACCGAGCCGCCTGAGCTGACAGTAACGCCTGGTTCGCTGGAGTTTACATCAGTAGACGGTGCGGCTCCTGGTGTGCAGGAACTTTCAATAGACAATACAGGAGGCGGGACATTTAACTGGACAGCAGTGGCAGAGACAATTCCAGCCGGAGATGGGTGGCTGCTGATAGACAAAAGTGGAGGAACCGCAGGGGAGAAACTAACAGCTTCAGTAAACATAACAGGGCTCGTACCCGGGACGTACTTTGGCGGGATAGAAATAACAGCGGCAGGAGGAGTGGCAGGGAGTCCTAAAGTAGTACCTGTGAAGCTTGACGTAATAATACTTGAAGGAGACATAAGCGTAACGACAAATCTTCCGGAGGCGACATTCACAATAAGCGGACCGCAGTCTTACTTTGGCAGCGGCACGAGCTTTACAGTGAATAATGCGCCTGCAGGGACATACCTGATAGTGTACGGAGACGTTAAGAGATATGACAAGCCTGTCTCTGAGAGCAAGGTACTTCAGGGAGGGGGCAGCATAGTTTTTAATGGGGTGTACACAAAGAAGACGGGCGTAAAGCAGTATAGGAGTATAGTAGTGGGTGCCGGGCCGTACTGGAAGAATGACGGACTGGTAAAAGTGATCAATTATGACAACTCGATAGGCGCGGAGTTTACAGCGCATGCCTATAAATATGGAGTAAACGTGGCGGCGGGAGACATAGACGGAGACGGAATAGATGAGATAATAACAGCGCCCGGATATGGATATTACAATCCCGCGGAGATCAGGGTATTTGACAAAGACGGGAACGAACTGGCGGGAATGGGAATAACAGCGTATCCGTACAAATATGGGGCATATATAGCCTCGGCTGATTTTGACGGAGACGGCAGGTATGAGGTAGTGACCGGAGCCGGAGCTGGATACGCCAATCCTGCAGAGGTAAAGGTTTTTGTGAATGACGGAGCAGGTTTTACAGACAGCGGAATAGACTTTCTTGCATATGGGACGACATATGGTGTGAGAGTGGCGGCTGGTGACATAGATGGAGACGGGATACCCGAGATAATAACAGCGCCGGGTCCCGGCAGGCGCAACAGGGGAGTTATAAGGATATGGAAGGTGGACACCTCGGCTGGCACAGGGCAGTGGGAAGCGGTATTGCTGAGGGAATTTACAGCCGAGTCCAGATACAGGGCCAGTGTTACATTGGCCTGCGCAGACATAAACGGAGACGGGGTTGACGAAATAATAACCGGAGGAGGGCCGTACTGGAACTCACCGGATAAAGTGAAGTTGTTTGGAGAATACGGCGAACTATTGTTGCAGTTCAGGACGTATATGAGTGGCAAAAGGGGATACGGAGTGAACGTAGCCGGCGGTGATATGGACGGAGACGGAGTGGCGGAGGTAATTGCCGGAGCAGGACCTAGAATGGGGAATAAAGGAGTAGTAAAGGTATTTACCAGCGAAGGAGTAATGAAAATAGGCTATAATGCATTAGATACAAAGTATGGCGCCAATGTTGCGTCAGGAGAGTTCGGGTTTAAGGTTGTGGAATGAGAAAACGCCTAAGCATAAAAATTTTGCTCCTTGCACTGGGCTTAAGCCTTATCCCTATAACTGCGCATACGCTTCCTATTATCCCCAGAGATTATCCCCATAATACTGCTAACACAATTGAATGTGTTAGATGCCATTTTATTAAAAATCTCGCTTTACCCTGGTCAGACCACTTTCCTGTGGATATCGATGATACGCCCTGGAATCAACTATGCTTGAGCTGTCACTTGGACAAACTTGATGCTCCTCCTACTAAGAAAACTCATTCGAGCATTCAGTTAGGCGATAAATACGGAGATGCGGATAATGACACAGTGCCGGGATGGTCAATAGAGTGCAAGACATGCCACTTGCCGCATCAGCAGGATCAGATACTTGCATATGGAGCTGCGGGTTATCTTGATACAGGTACGTCAGAGGATATACAGCCGGACGTTCCGCAACAGGGGCAGAGCCAGCTGATAGACACAGATAAGGTGTGGGTCGGCAACCAGTTTAAGGGCATGCTGCTGATCGTGGACAGGTCGCTTGTTCATCCATTTTCCTTTAACTACGTAATTATTGAAAACACATCAGATACTATTACAGTCAAGCAGACCATACCTATAGGCGGTGAATCAATTTCAGGTGTATTAACTACAGTAGAAGATTATGCGATAGTATACGGGAAACTGATAAAAGACAAAATTACCACTCCAAACAGCGGCGTCAAGGATGTAAAGTTATTCAGGACTGAAGGCCAGTTTTCATTTGCTGACAATATGGGTGCGGATATTGATGGAATCTGCGAGGTGTGCCATACGCAGACAGAGAATCCCGAAACAGGCAGCTCCCGGTTTAGAAACGTCGCACACAACGATGTGCATAATGATGCCCTGAATTGCGTGCAATGCCATATTCACAGAGAGGGTTTTCAAAATAATTGTAATCTTTGCCACGGATATCCTCCGATAGATCCCGGCACACTTGTTTTTGACCCGGGACCAACGGGTTCTCTAACAGCCGGAGCTCATTATCAGCATACTAATATGAAGCAGTTTGAATGTAAGGGCTGTCACTTTGGAAGTGTCGGCCTTGGTGATGAACACGATAACTCGCTTACAATAACAATGGGGTTTTCCCTCTTTGGTGGTGCTGTACTTGGGGGTACCTATAACGGCCAGCCGTTACCAGTTCAATATAATACAGCGACGGGCAACCCTACGGGCACAATCGTTACAAATGCCGGTACTTATGCATGCAATACAATATATTGCCACAGCAATGCGAATCCGTTTGAAAAAACAAACCAGTATCAGACTCCGGTATGGACCGGAGCGGCAATGACCTGCACGTCCTGCCATAAAGCGGCGACAGACGCGACTTACGGGCTGAGCGGAAGGCATATGAGACATACTGCGGACAATTATTCCTTTTATTGTGAAGTATGTCACGTGCTGACTGCGGACATTGATACTGATCCTCCTGAACCGGACACTAATATTATTAAAGGTGAGTCGGCTGCGAATAACCGGTATCATGTAAATAATGTCAAAGATGTCATTTTTGCAGCGGGCGGAGATACATATCTCGGCCCCACCAATACGTGTGACAGTACGTACTGCCACAGTAATGCCAGGGAGGATAGCCCGCGTACAGCTCCCCTGACTACAGTGCAGTGGGACGATACCGAAACCGGCCCCGGGCATTCTCCATGTAACTTATGCCACCAGGGCAGGCCCGGTATGGGCGAAGGAGAACCAATGAATACAGACGGACACGGCAGGCTTGTGGATGACGTTTGTATGCAAGGCTCTCCGCTATATGACGGCTGTATAAGAGAATATCCCTGTTATTATTGTCATGACAATACTGTCAAAGATGACGGTTCTCTGGATATCGATAGCTACACCACTCACTTGACCGGCAGTGAGTCTGACGACGATGATGGAGCAACTAATAGAATTGATATAGATATAAATCCATTATGGAATATTGATTCGATGATTACCTATGATTCTTCTCTTGTTCCGAAGTATGAGAATGACAGCTGTATGAATGTTTACTGCCACAGCGACGGCACGAGTAAACACCTGCCGGATGACGGTGCGCCCATTTCAGTGAGGGAATTCTCATGGACAAGTCCTACCAAGGGGTGTAACGCCTGTCACGGCCATGAGGACAATACGTGTGAAAACTGCCATACGGCGAGATCGTTCGCTCCGGAAGACGGATGGCTCTCTGCCATGCCGATGTACGCGAACAGGCCGGACATATCAAAATTCAACTCTCATTTCAGGCATCTTTTTACAGGCTTTTCATGCCAGGATTGTCACTATAAGACAGTAACCGGGGGGGCATGTGATGATTGCCACACATCTCTCGTTCCGACAGGCGCCATGGGAGAAGCCCAGCATGTTGATCCTTTCTGGCATGTCGATGGAGAACCAAACGTATTTTTTGCTGACGGTGGGAACTGGCCCGGCGACTATACTTGTGACAGTACTGTTTGTCATACCGGCACGCCGCCGACGTGGGGAGGCGATGTTGATGATGACGCGCTTGTCTGCCTTGAGTGTCATGGCGATGTAGGGCCTGATGTTGACAATTATTTGTTTGATGATGGCAAACGAGGCCTGATAAACACAATTGAGTGGCTGACAACAGGCCATGGAAGGACATCAGGCGTATATGACTCAGGCAGGGCCGACAAGATTACATACCCGGGCAATCCTCCAGCGAACTTCCCGGGCAATCCATGCTGGTATTGTCACGACAATAATGTGCTTCACAACGATATGTCAAATCCATTCAGGCTTTTGATGCATAACCAGTATGCGAAGCGGTTTGAAAAGGAATGCGTCTTTTGTCACATGAAAAATGAAGAATCAGAGTGTATCAGCTGTCACTATACAACCGAGCCTACAAGTGCACCGCAGGTCGGTGTCGATCCGACATATACCTCACACGGCAGTGTTCTGTATACAGATTCATGTAATGTCACGGGCTGTCATGATACAGGACTTAATCCGCATACAGATGCGGCAGGTATATGGACGCAGGGCCAAAAAGATGAAGTGAAAATGCAGTATCTGAATATGGGAGTATGTCTTAAGTGCCATGAGGAAGACGCTGCCGGCCAGTGTACCCAATGTCACGCGCCGGCTCCTAATATAGTTCAGAACCACGGTTTTAAGTTCGAAGCCAAGCAAAGACATACTTCATCTGAATTAAATGAACCTGACGGCACCGGCCCGAACTGGACAGATTATTGGACCCAGCTTGGGGCTGAAAGCGGTGAAAATGAGTGGAAACTGGGACAGGGTTATTCAGACAACAAGTTTGAGGTGGGGTATGACGGGGGCAAGGGATTTGTCACAGCTGTAGCATCCAAGGCACAGTCTTCCCATTTCGGCTACAGGCATTATAATGCTTATGAGGCAAGCGTTGCCGCGCCTGATATTAGCGGCACGGCCAGCGTCACGGCGCCGGATGGAGGCGAACTGACCGATGCCGGAGGCCCTGGTACTCCATGGAGCCTGGCAAGCGAGGTAAGGCAAGGCGGGATAAAATATAAGTGCATCACCAGCCACAATGCCTCGGCCAGTAACAAACCCGGAGAAGTAAACAATGACTGGCAGGTCTACTGGCGCAAACTGGGCAAAGATGAAGGTACTGACACGTGGGTAGACACGACTCCATATGATGCTTCTCAGTGGAGGGGCAAGTATGTGAAGATGATGGACGGCCCGAATAACGGCGAGAGCAGGCCCATAGACGACAATGATGGCGATACACTTTTCCTGGAAAGAGATTTTACCAATCCGGTTATATTTAATAATAGTTACATTATTTATAGCCCTGTATGGAAGGGCGGCAAATTCTGCTGGGACTGCCACGACCCGCACGGTGACAGCAATCTGTTTATGATCCAGGATTGGGTCGCAACCGAGACTGACGGTACGTTTGGTATCCCTACTCAGACAAAACATGTAATATTCGACAACAGGGACGACCCAGATAACTACGCAAGATCAACCAATGATGATGGAGGAACCGAGGATTATTATGAAAGGATATGCAATGTCTGCCACTCTGATGATAACCCGGCGGACCCCATGCACTACAGGTTTGACTTTGGTGACACGCACAGGGATGTCCGGAGGTGTGTTGAGTGCCATGAGCACAGGTTCACTGACAGCCATGCCAGCGGTCAATCGTGCACCACAGCTAATTGCCATGACAACAACAGGCCGGTTCCAAGGCATACAGGATTCGGACTGCCCAGGGATTGTGTCAAATGTCACGATGGTGTAGTAGAAAACCGTATGAACATAATGGGACAGTTCAGAGAAGGAAAGTCACACCATGTTCAGACTGATGATAAAGAGGTTACTAATAAGCACTGTTACGCGTGTCACTGGGAAGCCAATTTTGTCGGCCTTATAAGTCTTGATGTAATTAATGACGGCTCAGGAGACAGGATAGCACATGAGGGCTATGATTATTTGCAGCATACTACTGTAGGTAACGCAAAGGTTGACCTTGTCATATGGGGACCCGGCACGAGGCCTGACGATGCTGTTTCCCCTATGGACTCTGACCAATATGATACATCAGCCGGTGATGAGGTTAATGTTGAGATTGATGGTGTCATTACCAAATATAGGTGTTTAAGCAGCCATACTTCCACGGCTGATGACAAACCGGGTGTCGGGGAGGACTGGAAGCTTTATTGGCAGGATATTGGTTCAACTCTCGATGCTGACAATTGGTTGTCTGGAACCGATTATTCTGCTCCTACAGCTGTGACTTTCCTGGCTTCTGACCTAATAGTTTCAGATGCTGCAGAAAGGGCACAGGTGTCAAATGTGACGCCTCACTGTCTTGGCTGTCATGACTACAAGAACAATGAAACAAAGGTTTTTGATATAGTTGATGTAGACAACGGCGACTGCAGGACCCCGAACCAGTACGCATGGGACGGGACAGGTGTCGGTGAGCGCTATAACAACGTTTACACAACTGAATGGGGTAAGTATTCACAGAGTGAATATGATAATGTGAATGCAAGGAATACAACTATCAAAGCGTACTCTGCACACGGCAATGCAGCGGCAAATGACGGCGGCTGGGATGCTGCGGATGGCTGGGACGAAACCGTAGCCAGCACCCGCGCGGGCAGTCAGAATGTCCAGTGCTATGACTGCCACAGTTCTCACGGCTCAAAGGTCACAGGGCCAACGTCAAGTTATGTCACATTTGACGGCTCATATAATGGCGCGAACCTTAAAGAGACCCAGTTTGCAGCAGGAGGTTATTATATTGATTACGCTGCAGGGAAAAATGTAACAGGCGTCAATCCGTATCAGGCCGGCGCGGACCAGTGTTTTGACTGCCATGAAGTTGAGGAAGGTAAACCGGTGAATGTTCCCAGCAGTCCTCAGGTGACACCGTGGGGCTACAAATCCACTTTTGGGGCAACCGAACCTATTCTTGGTTATTATGATTCAGAAAGGATGGCAGGCGTGTATACTGACAAGCATGGTATAAGGACCAGATATCCGTATAAGCAAGGTAATGACGGCCTTGGCGGACATTTGCACGCGTCTTCTAAAACAAAGGATGGCGGAACCGCCGATGGTCCGTCGTCAAATATCACGATAGTAGATGGCTCCAAGAGCTGGGGGAGTGATTTTTGGGTAAGGCACGTCGTTCGCATGGTAGACGGCAGCAATGCAGGAGAGTACAGGAGAATAAGGACAAACGATCTTTCTTCAATTACATTTGACGCGTTTGATAATCCTGTCAGCAGTGGAGAGCAGTATGAAATCGTTTCTTTAATTGACAAGGAGTCAGGGACCTCGACCAATGCCGGCACATCAAAGATCCAGGTTGAAGATTCCAGCATGGTATCGATCTGGGCTGTTGATGAATGGATAGGATATTACGTGACTTTCACGTCGGGAAACAATGCCGGACAGGTCAGGAAAATTGTCAATAATACAACTACGGCCCTGATCATCGACGACACTGCCACTCCTAATGTTGAATCATTCGGCTATGAAATAGAGAAAGAGGATTATAAGATAGTGCCTTACGCCAAGCCGATCGGCGGGCTTTGCGCGCCCTGTCATGACCCTCACGGCGTAAGCCCAACATTAGGAGAGGACATGGCTTATGCAGTGCCGCTTCTGAAGGGCACATGGCTTACATCTCCGTATAAAGAAGACCTTGCCCCGTTGCAGTATGACGGGAACGATAATGGCGAAACATTAGGCGATGATTCTTCTTTCTATAACAGGTGCCAGGATGGCGGCGTTGGAACGAACTGGTGTTCTCCCAAGCCATATCCTCAAAGAGAGCCGCAGGAGCCGGGTGTGTGGAGGACAGACAGGAACACGTTTAACACTGTGAAACTGGATCAGAGGCAGAACAGCCCTCTTATTGCCGGGTCGTCGTGGGATACAATAGATGAGGATGAAACAAAATTCGCAGGGCTGTGTCTGCTGTGCCATCCTCAGGATGTACTTGCGGATGAAGTTGGTGTCCCGATACCGGATGTTGATGACAGCGCACCGTTCAGGTCCGTAAACCGTATTCACACGACAGTAAAAGGCTGGGGAGACGGGAACGAGCACACATTCTCGTGTTCAAAGTGCCACCAGCCGCATAGTTCAGGGCTTGGAAAGCTTATGGTAACCAACTGTCTTCAATATGAACACAGGGGAAGGGATAATCTGAATCCCGGAAAACCGTACGAAGGCCAGTGGAATGACAGTAATTTCCGCTGGTGGTATGGTAATTACCCGGAGGGCTGGCCTAACAGGTCCAGTAAAGGCGTGAGAACAAGTGCGTGCCACGGAGCCGCAGGAGCCAACGGCTCAGGAGGATGGCCTGATAACTGGCGATGGAACGATGTGACACCATGGTAAGGAGGAAAGATGACAACTGAGCAGGGCGATACAGTACATAAGACAAACATAACGGCAAGACTGTTGGGTTATTGCGCAGTTGTCCCTGTTGTGTTATGTCTGTCCCTGCTATTTTCGCCTGCTGCAGCGTTTGGCGATGGCGGAGATGTGCTCATGACGTATCCGGATGTGCTGGCCGGCGCCCATGTGGCCAAAGGTTTTGTCGTAGATCCTAATGGAGATGTGATAATAACAGGTTATCGGGATACAAATGTTAATGACTATTATACGATTAAATTCAACGGGGCCACGGGAGCGGTAGCCCCAAACTGGCCAAAGGCATATGATCATCCATCCAGCAATAATGATGACCAGGCACTTGCTGTGACCGTCGATACCGTAGATCTTATTAACCCAAACAGTATAATCGTGACCGGCAAGGTCAGGGACACTGCTAATGGGGATTATGATATTCATACTATCAAATACAAAAGTGACGGCTCAACAGTGTTGTGGCAGCACACTTTTGACGCGGGGTTCAACAGAGATGAATTTCCAAAAGTGATTGTAGTAGACAGCAGCAGCAATGTCTATGTCGCGGGACGCCATCAGGAAGGAAGCGGATCGTTCGATTACCTTATTATTAAGTATGATAAGAACGGAAATCTTGCAGGGGGCAACTGGCCGCTGATGCCCACTGGATGCGCGAACTGCGAAGACTGGATACTCGATATTGACACGGTTCATGACGGTTCTACAGATGTTATCGCTGTCACGGGCAAGTCGCAGTCGTCTCCCGGCAATTATGACAGCCTGACGATCAAATACGATTCTGCCGGCAACCAGATCTGGCAGAAATCGCATGCAGGAACAGGCGGGAGCAATGACGAGGGCGTGGCTGTACGTCTGGACGCGGGTGCCAATGTTATAGTGGCAGGCACTGAAATGAACGTGACAAAAGATATTTTTGTTGTCAAGTACAGCAGCGCCAGCCCGGGCACAGAGTTCTGGACGGTCCCGCCGAATCCGGTGGGCAGTGAATACCAGACCTTTGACGGTGGAGCATCTGACCAAGCCAAAGATCTCTGGGTTGACTCTGCGGGAGCTATTTATGTAACCGGTACTACGCTAACCAGCGGGATTGATATGAACATCTATACAGCCAAATATACAGACGGCGGCACAGCTACGGTTACCAGAGACTGGTACGAAATCTTTAATTACTCAGGTGCTAATGAGGACGTTCCCAGGGCCATTGCAGTTGACGAGAATGGAGATGTCTATGTTACAGGGACCTTTAAGGACAAGAACCAAGTTCCAACCCCGAAATATGATTTTCTGACTTTAAAGTATAAAAAAGACTCAGGGAGCATCATATGGTCAAAGACATATGACGGCGCTTCAAATCTGATCGACGAAACTTTTGGCATCGGCTTCAGCAGTTTGATAACAGCAGGCGATGTGATCGTCGGCGGCCATAGAGAGACCGCTGCGACTGATACCGGCTTTGATTTTTACGGCATCAAGTATGATTACGGATCGCTTGACCGCCCAACAAACCTGCAGGCAACGGTCTTTGCCGATGATAAGATAGACCTTGTCTGGGATATTAACTCTTCAACTGAAGAAAATTTTGAGCTTTGGAGATGCGCGGCAGTAGCAGTTTCAGACTGCCCGGGCACGGATTACGCAGCGCTACCTTTACTGCCTCCGGGGGTTAATACTTTTCAGGATTCAGGACTTAACATTGATACTCAGTATTATTACAAGATAAGGGCTTGTAATTCAGGGTGTGATACCGGTGAGCCGGATGATTTCTCAGAGTTCAGCAATGATGCATATGCTGTTACAACGATTGTTTCATACAGCGGCCCTGCGGATACTTATATTAATGATTATGCTGGATTTACCGATCATATAAACGCGATCGATACGCTTTCCCTCAGTGCCAACCTGCACCCTGTTGCCACGGGCCATGTGAATACTTCTTCGGGCAACAAGGACTTTTATACTGTTATGCTGGACCGCGATAATCTGTCGTCTGTTACATGGGGCAAGAAATATGATGATTCCAACACTGGTGATAATGAAGCATTTGCCATTACTGTGGACAGTGATGACAATGTGATAGTTACCGGCCAGTCCAGGCTCCCAAGTTCTATCGTACAGCCATGCCCGCCATCGTGCGTAACCTCCAATGACTTTTATACTATCAGGTATGATACCGCCGGCAATGAGTACTGGTATCAGGACGAATTTAATGTCGGGGTTAAATTTGACGGGTCTAATGCAACAACTGCCAGCGAAGATTATGGTAGAGCAGTATTGACAGAGGTAGTTGACCCTGATGATAACATTATTGTTCTCGGCGATGGCATTTTGAAAATCGGTACAGGTGAAAATGAAGATGTGTACCTGATCAAGTATGATGCATCCGGCAGTATCATATGGGGTCCTGTCATAGTTGACGCAGGTAATAAGGACTTTCCTACAGCAATGGCTGTTGATGCGTCAGGTGATATTTTTGTAGCCGGACGGTCACATAATGGCACAGACTATGACTTTTTCACTGCCAAGTATCAGGGATCTGACGGACAGCTGATGTGGCCTGCTACGCCCAACCAATACAGGATCTATTCAAGCGGCAATGGAGATGATAAGGCGTGGGCCATTGCTGTTGACCCTGCCGGAGACGTATATGTGACCGGAGAATCAATGAATGCCTCCGGTACGCCAAATAAGGATTTTTATACGATTAAATACCTCGGAGGAGTTGGATTAGGCAATGGCGGCACAATTGAGTGGGAGAAACGGCTTGACAGCCTGGCAGGAGAAGATGATATAGCCGTATCGATAGCTGTTGACTCTGTTGACAACAGTGTAGCAGTAGGCGGCACGACTGTAACAACTGACGGTTACACTGATTTCTTTACTACAAGGTACACGTCAACTGGAGCCTATGCATGGAGCCCTGAATGGCGAATACTGGACAGGCCCGGGACAGATGATGATATGACAACAATGGCAATGGACCTGTCAGGCAACATACATGTAACAGGAGATTCTACTTCATACAATCCTTCTGATGGATCCGTGGTTGGTGTTGATGTGATCTCAGTGTTGTATGACCACAAAGGCTCTTTTGTAAGCGGAACGAGGTATCAGGACGCGTCTGAGACCGATCACGAACATGCCACTTCTTCAGCGGTCAACATATATGGAGAGGCATTTATCGGAGGCGAGTCAACGGCCTCAGGCACCCCTGATTATCTGGTGATGAAGATAGAAGGCGACCGGCTCCAGGTGCCCATACCGTTTACCGCTGTTGTCAATTATGCAACAGTTGACTTTACATGGCTGGATAACTCAGAGGATGAGGATAGTTACCTGATCGAGAGAAAACAGGACACCTGCCCTTACAGCTCAGAGACATTAGGCGCGGACGGTGCTGTTACGATCTTTGATGCTGCATTCCCTTCCATGCCCTGGAGAGATGATAACTCAGGATCAGGGCTTTTAACGAATACAGACTATTGTTACAGAATACGTACGGAAGATGCCACGATCGGATGGTCCCGCTGGATTGAAATGGATGTACACACCAATGAAACGGTGGCGCCGGTCATGTCCCCTTCTGTTGTGCTGAATACAACTGAAGTTGAACTTACCTGGCAGGATAAGACTACAAGTGAAAACCTCTTTAATCTTGAAAGAAGGTGTGTAGATATAGCAGCCAAGTGTCCGGCCCCTGACAACTTTGACTGGGTGGAGAAAGCCGAGCCATACGATCCAACGGGATTGGCTGGCTCCGACTTATTCGGCTCTTATATAGATGAAACAGCGTGCGAGGACACTGTTTATGAATACCGCGTAAATGCGCAGATGACCGATCTGCCCGGATGGACTTCAGGATACAGTAATACCGTAAGTGCGACAACTGACGCCAAGGTTGCGCCCACTCTTCTCAATGCCACGAGAATTTCAGAAGTGGAAGTGGAGCTTGACTGGATCGATAATACCGCTGACGAGACAGGCTACAGAATTGAAAGGTGTACAGGCAGCGGCTGCACCCCGACTTCGCCGTCAGTGGCAACTATGAAACATCACGTTCTGCTGATGAATATGGATGAACCAACGGGAACATGGAACGGTACTGCCGATGAAGTGGTTGACAGCTCAGGGAATAAGAATCATGGAACAGCAAATAACGACGCTAATACGATGACCGATGGGATCAGGGGACAGGTGGGACTTTTCGATGGCGGGAATGATTTTGTGGAAGTCCCTGATGATGCAAGCCTTGATCTGACCTCTGCCGGCAGCATTGAGGTTTGGGCAAGAAAAGATGCCCAGAGGAATTATCAGATGTATGTCACAAAGGGCAGTGCAAGTGCCTATCAGTTAATGGATTACAGCACTACCGGAAGAATAGCGGTCAGATGGGGTTCGAACAGCAACAACCTTATTACAGACGATGTGGTACCGACCGGCAGCTGGCAGCATATTGTCGCTACATATGACGGAAGCTACTTACGGGTTTATATCCAGGGAAGCCTGTCAAAGGAAGTGGCCTATACGACAGATGCTGTTGTCAATTCAAATCCACTAAGGATAGGCGCCCGTTCTGACGGTTATTATTTTTACGGCAGACTTGATGATGTAGCCGTTTATGACCGCGCGCTTTCAGCTTCGGAAATACTGGACAGGTATAATGGAACTACAAATAAACCCAGGTATTCGGACAAAGACCCTGCCCTTCTTCCTGATACGACATACAGATACAAAGTGATTGCCTTAAAGACTGAAGACGCGGCATGCCCCGGCGGTGAGTGGACAACGGAATCCAACATCTCAGGCGACGTGACAACTGATCTTCTTGGTCCTGACACCTTAATCGCAACGACAACCAACACCACCAGAATCGACGTTACATGGAACGACCGCACTGCTTCTGAAACAGGATTTACAATCCAGAGGTGCGTTGCCGGCGCGAGCTGTCCGGGTGCTGATTTTGCGGACATAGCAACTGTAGGAGCCGACGTTACAAAATATGCTGACACCGAAGTGTGCACCGGCGTCAGCTCGTCGAAAACGTATCAATACCGGGTACGCGCGGAAAAGACCGCCGCCACAGGATGGCCGACAATATGGAGTAACACAGATTCGGATTCTATTCCGGCTGTGACAGAGCCTTCTTCACTTTTAGAAGTTGCAGCAGGCCAGACTAACGAGTCCCAGATAGAACTTCAGTGGACAAACAATACTACTGATGAGACAGGTTTTGTTCTGGAAAGATGTAAAGGCGATGCAGCTGCATGTTCAACCTTTACTATAGAAGAGGACCCGATGGGCGCATTTACCGTTGAAACCATACCCTCAAATAATGTATTGCTGCTTACGATGGACGAACCGCGCTGGGACGGAGATTCAGGAGAAGTTATAGACGAATCAGGTTCAGGCAATCACGGCACGGCAATTAACGGTGCTAATACTGCCCCGGGCGGGAAATTCGGCAGGGCAGGCAGTTTTGATAATACTCAGCAAAATTATATAAGCGTTCCACATACAGCAAGTCTGGAAGGAAGCGGCGACTTTAGTATAGAGCTCTGGATCAACCCACAGATCTCCGGTACATGGCAGGGACTGGTTGCAAAAGGAGGCTATCGCTATCTGTTTGCATTAAACCGCAGTGGAAGCAGTTGGAGGCTTGCGTATTATGGAAGCGGGTGGCAATACGCGAATACCTATTTCCCCTATGATAGTCAATGGAGGCATGTAGCTGTTGTCTTTGACGGGACAAATAAAGTTACCTTCTATGTGAACGGTGACTCGTATGGGACTAAAACCATTTCAGGAAATCAGCCCTCTGGCGCTGATCTTTTAATAGGGCAGTGGGGCACCAGTAACTGGTATGAGGGTCTTATGGATGATTTAGCCATATATGACCGCGCCTTAACAAAAGAGGAAATAACGGCCCGCTATGAGCGGGGGATAACAAATATCAGAAAATATCTTGACGACACGAACCTTGATATAAGTCAGGCCTATACTTACCGTGTCAAGGCGTACAAGAACGCCCCTGATCCGTCGTCGATGTGCTCTGCCGGCAGGTGGGACACTGTTTATTCACCTACATTAACAGTTTCTACTGATGCGCCCCTGCCTCCTGACGGGTTAACAGCAACCGCGGTCAGTTCCACTGACGTTGATCTGGTATGGACCGACCATACAATTTCTGAGGATAGATTTGAAGTTCAGAGAATGTGTGTGCCAGGGGGTTCCTCTTTATGGTGCCCGAGTGCAGGAGAAAGCATGGCCTATCTCGGTGATGTAGCTGGTAATGGTTGGGGTGTTGATGACCAGGCGTTAACATTTACAGATGATAAGGCATGTTATGGTACGGAATATGAGTATCAGGTGAGAGCTGAGAGGGACGCAGTTGTCGGCCCGCCGGCAATATCATCATGGGAAACAGCTTTCAGCGCCACTGCGTCAGACACCACTAATGGATTTACGGATCCTGATACGCTTGTCGCTACCAAGATAACAGAGACGCAGATCGACCTGACCTGGAAGGACCGGACCGATGACGAGTCAGGATTTAAGATATTTAGATGTCTGTATGTTGGTCCTGATCCCCTAAAAGACTGTTCAGATAACGCTGATTTTGATGTAGAGCAGACTTTATATTCTCCGGAAAGTGTTATGACACTTCATATGGACCAGACCGCTGGATCGTGGAACGGCACTGGAGACGAAGTTAAGGATTCCTCAGGCTACGGCAATCATGGCTATAGAGCCGGAGGCGCGCAGGCCGTAGCCGGAGGCAAGTGGTTAAATGCCGGGACATTTGACGGGTCAGGCGACCGTATAATTGTACCCCATGATGATTCAATTAACCCGTCTGATGCTATCACTGTTGAGGCATGGGTAAAAAGGAACGGTTCTGACACATGGAGCGGAAGCTGGAACTGGGTGAGCAAGAGAAACGCCTATCTGCTTGGCGGCCAGTCAGGGACCAGAGTGGTCAGGTTCTATATATATGACGGCGGCTGGCAATTTAAGGGGGTTACCCTGCCCGATGCCCCATCGTTCGACATAAAAGAGTGGCACCATTATGCCGGTACTTATGATGGAGCAAACATCAGGCTGTATGTAGACGGCATTGAGCAGGGAAGTCCGACAAGTTGGCCAGGAGCCATTGACTATGACTC
>VAPC010081422.1_pt1 | contig 22118 bp, 17 predicted proteins | sample 3395121 | NCBI WGS metagenome assembly VAPC01 (sample SAMN08290434, study PRJNA428436) | hydrothermal vent metagenome | isolation source: Deep-sea hydrothermal vent chimney | place: Indian Ocean: Southwest Indian Ridge | depth 1711 m m
AGACCAGTTGTATTAAGCGGTATACAGAGGATAGTTTCAATGAGCGTTATATCGCAACAATTGGGACCACCTTCGCGTTAAAGACTCTAGACGTCGTTTTACCAACTGGAAGCACGGTAAAAGCCCGCGTCGTGCTTTGGGATCTAGCTGGTCAGCCAACATACAATGAATTGAGACGTAGGTACATGGCTGGATCATCGATGGCAATCATCGTCTATGATGTGACACGTCCACAGACATTCTTGGACATTGGAGAATGGTATACAAAGTTTATCACAGTGTGTCCTAATTCCGTTGTTGCAGTAGTAGGTAACAAGATAGATCGCGAAGACCGGTTAGTTCCGCCAGAGGCTGCCAGGATGGTAACGGAGTGGTTGGATGTTCTTCACTATGAAACATCCGCCAAGACGGGAGTAAATGTCGATTCTCTTTTTACAGATTTGGTCACTAGGGCGATAGAGAAGCAGCGGCAACTCAGCCCATTCGATTCAGTGTCCGGAACACAACCTCCAAAACCATTCAAGCTTGGTATCTGACTGAACCACTAGGAAGGATTATGGATGGTTTCAAAACAGAGATATGTTAGAGGAATTCTGGGACATATCCTTCTGTTTATTATTAACTTCTCAGTACTTGTAGGAATTATCGAGAGTCTGCAATTATTCACAGATTCAACACGTCCTCCATTACCTATTCTCAATGCCCTACTTCTTGGCTACATGCTAGTCCACACATTCACACTTCTATCAATACAACTCGGAGTTCAAGTGTTAGAACTAATCAAGATACGAATTCCAACAATTCTAATACAATACTACTTCAAGGTTAGTGATCAGGAAACCATTCCAATTCCATTGCTTGATCCAACAAAGAACCGATTAGCTGTCATCATTTTGATTCTCGTCATAACAGGAGGACCTATCCTGTTCCCGATATTTGCGGTGTATGGATTCTTGCTTGTCTGGGGTCATTTGACAATCATTGCATTGGATCCATCTACAATTCTAGGATACTTCGGAATCTTTCTGAACTATGTACCTCCATTGATGATTGTTGTTGCAGGATTGATTATCTTATCAATTCTGATGATTGAACGGAAACATATCTGAGCTAATGGTTGGACTCCAGGATAATAATAATTTGAGGACGTTTTACCTATTCAAAGAACTGACAATCATGCAGGCATTTAAATCTCGTAAAGTCAATAGAACATCGATAGACCTTGAAGAGAATTGATGTAGCAATTGTTGGAGCCGGGTCAGCAGGTTGTGTGACAGCCCGAAGGTGTGCTGAACTTGGACTAAAGACACTACTTCTAGATAGAAGACCAAGGAGTATCATTGGACAGAAAGTCTGTGGTGATGAAATCAGTAAGTCACACTTTGACGCAACAGGAATTGATTACCCAGAGGGAGATGAAATCTCCTCTGTCATACTTGGAGCTGATGTCTATCCTCCAAGCAGGACCAATGAATTACAGGTCAGAGGATGGTCAGACTTTGATGGCTGGACCGTTGATAGGTTTAATTTTGGACAGAGATTGTTGAAAGAGGCTATTAGTGCAGGTGCCAAGTTTCAACCCGATACTCATGTTGGAGGACCAATGGTCCGCGGAAATCAGGTAACAGGTGTTGAGTATAAAGATAGTTCCGGTGAAGAGAAAATCATCCGGAGTAAGATAGTTGTTGATGCAAGTGGATTTGCAGCCATAATCAGGAACAAGCTTGATAGTGAATTAGTAGAAACCAATATCGACAAGGGTGATATTGCCCTGTGCTATAGAGAAGTCCTCACACTAAAGATGCCACTTGCTGAGCCTGAGGTTGCACGTATCTTTCTAGGAGGAAACGTAGCACCGCAGGGATATGCATGGATCTTCCCAAAAGGAGGACAGGAAATCAATGCAGGAGTCGGCATCACAGGCGGCAAGGGTAAAGGCTCTCCAAGGGCACATTTTGAGAAGTTCAAAGAAACATATCCACTTCTGTTCGAAAGCATTCTTATCAATGGGAAAGGAGGTGCAGTTCCGATTAGACGACCACTCAAGAGCCTGGTAGGGAATGGTGTTGCATTCGTTGGTGATGCAGCACTTCAGGTCAATCCAATCCATGGCGGGGGCATAGGTGCTGGAATGCGAGCTGGAATCATCCTGGGCGAAGTTGTAAGAGAATCTATAGCACATAAAGATCAAACAGCTCATGGTCTATGGCATTACAACACACGATTTCTTACAAACTTTGGAAGAAGACTCGCGTCGTTGGAGATTTTCCGCCGTCTGCTGCAAGGTGTTTCTGATGAGGATATGGACTATGGATTTAAAAAGCGACTTCTCAAGGCGAATGATCTCATAGCTGCTAATCGTGGTGATGGACTTTCACTTAGTATAACCGAAAAAATGAGACGTGTAATACGTGGAGCTGGTCGAATATCATTACTCCTCAAACTACAGAAGGCATCAGGGTTGATGAAGAAGATAAGCAAGTTATATAGTGATTATCCAACAAACCCTGCCGGGCTTGAAAACTGGGAGAAATCCGTTCTGAGCATAATTGAGTCTGCAAACTTCGAATAATGATAAAAGATGGCCTTAGTAAGACCATCTTCCATTATCAAACAATTAAGCTACGTCACGTATCCCTTCCTTTTGAACTGTGAACACTGCTTCACCTTCAGGAAGGTTTGGCGAGTCGACAAGACGACAGATCCGGCGTTCTCCTTTTGACTTTCTCAAATAACAACGGGTCTGGGGCACATGAGCCATAATATGTCCACCTACAGGAGCTGTTGGATCGCCAAAGAATGCATCCGGCCTAGACATCACCTGGTTAGTGATGTATATAGCCAAGTTATTGATCTCTGCACCTCTCTGTAGATGATGTAAATGTTTATTCAGTTTCTGTTGCCTCGCAGCTAGTGTACCTCGACCAATATACTCTGCTCGGAAGTGACTTGTTACTGAATCCAATACGAGAAGTTTTGCATTGTGTTCTGTGGCCATTTCCATTGCTTGATCACAAAGAAGTATCTGGTGATCTGAGTTGTAAGCACGAGCCCATACGACATTCTTGAGGACCTTTGCTGTGTCCATGCCATGTGCCTCAGCCATGTCTACCAGACGTTCTGGTCTGAATGTACCTTCAGTGTCAACATAGATTGCAGTTGCGCTCAGACCTCCTTCCTCTGGAGGACGTTGAACGTTTACCGCGAGTTGATGCGCCATCTGAGTCTTACCAGACCTGAATGACCCGTACATCTCAGTGATGCTCTGTGTTTCAAGACCGCCGCCAAACATTTCATCGAGTGCCTTTGAACTAGTACTGATACGCCCTGCATTTCTTCGTCGTTCAAGGAAAATGTCTGCAGTTTCAAAGCCAATTTCCAGCATCTCACGAGCGGCCTTGATTATCTTAGTTGCAGTGGTTTCACCAATGGAACCTGCTGCCGCAAGCTCAAGCGGTGTAGCAACAGCGATTGCCTCTACACTTTTGTAACCGTTTTCTGCTAATCGTTTACCAATTGCAGGTCCGACACCTGGAAGGTCCGTGACTTCTAATCCGGACATTCCGTCATCGCCTCCAACATCATCAGAGGAAACATCTTTGTTTCCTTCAAAATCCTCGTAATCTAATTCCTCGTCTGCTTCATCTGACTTCTTCTTCGGTGACATCAAGAAGACCTCCCAATATCACTCAACCTCGTTATTGTAATAGGTTGAGTAAGTATGTAGACATCATAGAGTCGCTTGACTCAGTATAAAAATGGCACTAGTGAACAAACCGAGTGAAGTGGCTATATCATTTGAAAACAATGTTTCAATTAGCTTCTTGTCAGTGTGACTAGAATAAATTCATCCTGGGGAGCAATTCTAATTCCTCCCATATTAGTCTGAATCTGAATGAAAGCTAGTTCGCCACCTTCTTTGACACCCTTGACGATTTCCCAAGTCTTGCCAATCAAGGCACTGAGAAGAGCAGAGATCTCCTCAGCCCTTTCAAGTGTAACTCCCCAAGTGTTAATTGGGAATCCTTCAGGGCTTATGAAGAGGGCCGCATAAACATCAGGAAACTTGCTTGTTATATTTTGGATAATTCGCTCGAAAATCTCACGCTTTGGTATCGCTGTCATATATTTAGCACACATCCGTAGCAGTTTCGTGGTGTTCTAACATCTGAAAGGTGTTAAATGGACAAAGAAAAAGCTTGTTATCATATAACCAGTAGCTTTCATCAGGGAAGTTCTATCGGTTGATAATGATTAGAGAAGAAAGATATGGATGAAGAACTCATGTTTCGGCTTGTATTCATTAGATTGTACGGAGTTTTCGCGGCCGTTAGAATTTTTTATCGAAGCCAAACATTTGGAAGGAAGGGATTTAAATCGTGGAATCAATTCGGTGACTCCAGTGAAGTACCATGATGAGCTGCTTGATCTGAAAGGAATACGTGTTACAATCTCACGTGTCATTTCGAGATTTACCCCAGCTCCACTCGTTAATCTATACGTGGGAATCATTTTCTCTTTGGCGTCACCAATTGGTCTTGGACCAATTCTCAATCCATTTTCATCAATCCTGATTTGCATCATAATAATGGTCATCCTTCCAATCGCACCCATTGTGTATTCAGCATGGAGAGGAAACGTGGACCTCGATGTATCAGTAAGAGAGAGCAGAACTAAGTTCTTCATATTCTCAATGATGTGTGATGTTCTTGCGTATTCTGTGTATAGCTATTTTGGGTGTCATATAATGAGCACACTCGCAGCTACGTATTTCACGGTGACGTTGGGAGTCACACTTGTGAGCTTGAGATGGAAAATATCTGTGCATGGAGCGGGAATTGGAGGTCCTGGTGCTGCTCTAATCTATGTTTATGGTCCAATTGCGTTTCTTGTAGCAATAATCTGGACACTTGTTATATGTGCAAGAACTACTCTGAAACAACATACACTCGAACAATCAGTCGGAGGTGTTCTTCTAGCAATAATAATTGCTTGGACTACGTACTTCTTCATTTTTCTACCTTAATCAATTGAAATGCGTAACTGATGATATTGTACGAAGATTGTTCATATGTAAAAAAATCTGAGCTTAAAATGCAGTTCGAACTGTAAATTACGGGATTGCGATTTCAAAATGCAGAATCAGATACTTTGCCCAGAATGCGGAAAACGTCTAAGGAAAGGCTCCACATTCTGCATTGGTTGTGGGAATAAGATTCCTAAAGACATACCAACTGCACCCCCAGAACCAGCACTTGGAGAATCAACAATGAACGAACCTCTCGATAATAGCGATGTGCTTCCAAGTTTGGATGAGTCTGTATTGGACGAAGAACCAGCTCCAGCATCAGACGAGAACGAACCCGAAATAGAAGATTCCAGCGGGGATGAAACACCCACCCCTGCACCCATAGAAGGGGAACTCAATTGGGACGACAGCTCCCTACCTGTGGTTGAAGAATCAGCTGTAGGAGAAGATTTGTCTCTATTGGAAGAGAATCCTGATGAGATTGAGAGTTCGGGTGGTCGAAGTACTGATCTTACTTGGGATGATGATGAGATTAAGGAAGGAATGCCCTTCAAAGAGATTGAACCACCTAGAGTCTTTGCAGAAGAGATAGCAATCACTCCTGAAGAAGCAATTGACCATCTCTTTCCTGATGGTCGCGACGAGGAAACCAGAAACGCTGTTGCCCACCTGTTCCCTGAGGGACGAGGAGCCACCTCTACATCGTTCATTGATGTTGTTGTTGGAAAACCTTCAAAGATTGGACCTACACAACTTAGTGAGCTTGGAACTCCAGCATGTCCAAATTGTGGAACATCTTTGTCTTCAGATGATTTCGAGTACCCAACTTACGTTTTTGATTCAATGGGTAGAGCTAGACTCGAACAGGGTATGATGCGACTTAACGAGAATGAACATGAGAAGGCCATTGAATCGTTTGAAACTGCAAAAATGCTCTTTGAAAAAGCTCAGAACGACAAAGGTGTTCAAGAGAGCAGTAAACGTGTTAATCTAGGTTACGACTCAATGGCAAAATTTCACTTTGATCAAGGCGATAACCACTTGAAGGTTCACGAGTACGAGTGGGCAGTGGTACAGTTCAGAAAGGCTAGAGAATTGTATATGTTTAGCACAGATGCCAAAAAGAGAGCTCGTTGTAATGAGAAGGTTCGCGAATCGTACGTTGAGTGGGGCAGATACCTTGAGGCTGAGGGAGACCGTTACTCAAAAGAGGGTCGCTCCAGAGATGCTTTAGGCAAATATCAAGAGGCTGCAGCCAAATTCAGAGAGGGTGAAGAGAAGAAGAGACTTAAGGGCCTCGACAAAAAGATTCGGAAAGCTTGAATTCACAGAACCTTCCTTGGGTTGAAACCTGTAAGTCTAAGAATGTTATCACGAAAAATCAAATCAACATCTTCTTGAGAATAATTGAATTGAGGTAATAGTGATTTTACTGCGTTGTACTGTTCTTCTAGAATGTTGAATCTGAATCCACGGGGGAAAAATGAAGAATCAGTTCCAAATACAACTCTGCAAGATGCTCCTGCTTTTAATGCCCGTTCGAATATCTTGGTGATGGTAAGGTCTACATCTTGGTAATTCATCCAACTATTGCTGCCACTGGTATCCATCACGACATTGTGTGTTTGATACATGAGCATTAACACTTCTCTGAAAAATCCAGCACCAAAATGTGCAATCATGAAATTCAAGTCTGGAAAATCGAGAGCAGGTTTCTGGATATCAAGAGGATTTCCGTAACGTAGATTTGCCTGAGTTCCGATTGTTATTCCAAAATGAAGAATTACCAGCAACTTCTGTTTGAGAGCTTCTTCATAGATTGGGTAGACACGTTCGTCATATGCGTGAAAGTCCCAAGAGCTAGGGTAAAGCTTTATTCCCTGAAATCCATCTTTTCCAGCTCTCTTCACCATATCGACTGATTTTTCTTTAGCTGGATTGATGTTCGCATACCCCATGAATCGTCCTGGAAAACGTTTCCTTGTTTCATTGAATTCATCCCAGACTTCTTCTCCAATCATCATACCCAATGCAGTGATTCCATACTTGTCGAGTTCGTCAGCCCACATCTGACCAGAATCCCAGCTCTCATCGGGAATAGTTAGTTCGGGCATATCAGTCTGAAACGAAACCCGGCTCTGCATTCTTTCAAGAGAAGCTCCACTCTTTAGCCATCGCTTGATTGTATCGAATGTGAAGAAATGAGCGTGGCTATCAATGACTTCGGAACCTACTTTCGAAACTATCATTTGTAAACCTCATAGAATTCTCTATAGTTATTCTAGCTCATAACTTTTAGTTATAAGAGCTCATTTGTAGTACAGAAGTTCACATGTTCTAAATCCAATCGCCAGAATCGAGCTTCCGTGGGAGATATTCATCAGTCAAGTATTCAAAACTATGACTAGCAAAAGCTTGTATCTCAGCCTTCTCCTTTAGCTTGAGCATTAGTTCCAAGTCTTCAACCCATGGTTTGTTCTTCCTGACAAAGGGTTCTTTCAGCATATCCTTGACTCGTTTGATGTCAGTAGGCTGCATTGGAATTCTGACTGATTTTGGAATCTTGTATTCATCCAAATCTCTGCTCAAGACACCCAAGAGTTTGAGGTCAGGAGTTGCAATGAATGGGGATTCGTAGCTAAGTCGTTTGCTTCCTCTGAGGAATACGGAGTAGATATAATGCCCATACGGATCAGAGTCCACAAGTGCAAAGGCAGGAATTTCAAGCTCTTTGACAAGCATTTTGAGAAATGCTCTTGTAGCTATGTCACCTGAACCTTTTCCAGTGAGCACGATACAGGGCTGGCGATTCCAATACTTGGCTTCAGCTAACCGCATCACTGCAGCATCCTTCTCTGAGAGAATGATAAACTCAGCATCACTCTCAACAATCTCAAGTTGATCTAAGAAAGGTGTTACAGCCCAGCCGCCAGTTCCCATTTTCATAAGATCGATGATGTCTCCACCGTCTCGGATCGTGACTCGACCCATAGCTGAGCCCCGTGCAGATGCAACAACATGAATACTATCTCGTGTAGTTCTAATCATTGAGGCAACATCTTCGATAATCTTGTCGCTGTATTTTTGTTCTCTGAAGAGATTGACATCACTATAGTAGACCTCTCGTTTCGTTGCATGTAAGTTAGACTTGAGGAGTTTGAAAACAATCTCCATAACTCTTGCAGTTCTTGTTGCGTCAACAACAGATGCTAGTGAGTGATAAGGTCGAGAAATAGTCTTCATCCCAAGAAGCAATAGGTCACGAATTTCATCCCATACAATATTGTCACTAGACCTACTAGGGATTTCAAAAGCGGGTCTTCCACTGGTCAGCGTATCATTGAGTATATCTAGGGCAGTATCCATAATCCTCTCAGATGTGTCATCAGCTGATAAGCTCACAACCTCAACTGTCTCAATCAGATGTTCAGCATCTTTACTAGTCTTGGGAGCCTTTGCCTTCTTCTCAGCAGCAACCCATCTCTTTTTCAATCCAACTGCAAGGTCCTGCACTGCTTGAGGAACTGGTAATCCAGATTCTTTTCGAATTGCTTTTATTTTCTTCCTCTTGGAAGGTTCTTTGAGTTTCTTAACTGGTTTCTTTTTGGCTCGAGCTTTCTTTGGTGCTGCTTTCTTTGCCACAGGTTTCGTTGGCGTTTCTTTCTTCGCCACGGATTCTTCCTTCTTAGGGGGTGTTTTATCTTTTTGTTCTGGTTTTACAACTTCTATCTCTCTCGTCAGACGTGCCATTTCTTGTGTTCGTACCAGTTCTTTTGCAGCGGTGACAATCTTCGCAGCTTTAACTGAACTAAGACCATCAACTTTCTGAGATACATTTCTAGGAGATGCTCTTGCTAACCTTGCCACAGAATCATACCCTGCTCGATCCATGGAACGAGCGAGCTTTGAACCGAGACCAGGTACATCAGTCAATGAAATTTGCGGGAGTGCAAATGCTTCATCAGTTGCCACTTCTGTAGAGGGTTCAGAAGGCTCAACGGGAGTTTTGCTTTTCTTAACTAAATCCTTCGCAGCTTTGACGAGTTTCTTTGATCCGCCTTTACTAAGTCCATCCACCTTCTTTGCAAGAGATGTCGACCTAGCACGGGATATCTTTTCCACCGATTCGTATTTAGCTTTAATGAGTTTGGCTGCTAGTTTTGGTCCGACACCTGGAAGATCCTTCAAACTAAATGCACTCTCAGGGAGAGGGACTTCTTTCTTCTTCGTGGTCTTCTTCCTAACAGGTTTCTTCTTCTCTCGGCCTTTTTTCTTTGCCACAGGCTTCTTTTTAGGTGGTGCTTTCTTCTTTGCACGTGTCTTTTTCTTTGTAGTCGTTTTCTTTGGTATGCTAGCAGGTTTCTTTTTACTTGTATCTTTCTTAGCAGACTTTCTTCCACCCTTCTTTGGTTTGGTCTTATCATGTACTTCGCTAAGGGTTGTTTGAACTGTCTGTGGTTTCTTCTTTGGTTTCTTGCGGCTCAATCAGACTCGCCTCCCTCAGCAACAATCTCATCATCAAGTGGAATATCAGCGACAAGGTCTGTTCCTATCCCATCAGTTTCTGTTTCATCTTGATCAGCTTGTGTTTCAAATCCAGTGATTGAATCCCTTAATCGACTTGCAATTGTTTCTACATCAAAAACAGGTTTCTTCTTTCCATCATTTACAATGGTCACAAGACTCTGTGCAAACTGATCAGCATACATTGCTAATATTCCAGCACGCTTAGCTTTTCTCTGTGCAGTTTCACGTCGAGTGATGAATCGTTTAAATCCCCTTCCTGCATCCTCAAGTGCCAGTTTGATCTCTCTAATTAGCACTTCATCTTCTGCAAGAGCCTGTTTGCTCTGACCTTTGAACATGACGTGGACATAGGCTCCTGCAACATGAATGAAGACCATAAGTGGACCACGAGGAATTCCGTTGTCGAATGACCCAACCTTGTAGTTCTTCCAGTTTACAGAAGCTGTAGCTTTCCACGTAGCACAGTCACTATTATCGCGAAGTTTAGGGACTCTATTCACAAAACGCCAAAGGACCATTGGGGCAGAAGTTGCAGGTTTTATTTCCCCTCCATATGCAATACAGACTTCAACAGCAAAAGAGAGACCCTTTCCTGATGTAGGTTTTCGAGTCACAGCTGTGGTAAAGTCGGGGTTGTAAGCTAATTTTATTGTCTGCTCAAACACTTCTTCACCAACGGGAACCACAGTGTCCGTGGGCGGAGCAATATAATCTTCGCTGGAAAACGAACGATACAATAACTCGACTTCGGTCTTCGAGAGTGTATCTGTTGGAGTAGTCATCTTCAGGTCATCTAGATGACGTCTTCTAAGATTCTTACTGGCATTGGAAACAATCTTCTTTGCCCTGTTTGAACTAAGTCGACAGAAAGCTTTTGTTAGGAATCCTCTTAAATCAGATTCTCGAGTTTCTCGCAGTAGATCTTGAAACTCTCCAATTCTTATACTCGCAGGATGGGGTTGTGCATACTTTGGTTCTTCAGGGAAAGCATTCACTCTTCGCGGATATATGTGAACCTTACCGTATGGATCGATGAAGATGATAGTCACATGGGCGTTTAGAAGAGATGCCATCTCGTTGTAGATATCTGCATAACCTCGTCGATATTGGATATTGAGATAAAACAACTTGATGAATGTCCCATGATGGAATGGGAGGTCCAAATCGATGGGTCCACCTACATGATCCTTTGTGTTTGCAGTAGTTGTGTAAAAGTTTGTTACAGTTGCTTCATCGGATGTAAATCGTTTGGATACAGTGAAAATCGGCTTTCCAGTTGTATTCTGAGCATCGCTGAAAGCTGATGGAGCACCAAAGCCCTGACTTCCACGAGTCTGTCTCAACTTCTCAGATTTACTTGATGCAAGATAGATACCGTACTTTTCGAGATCGCTTGGAATCATTCCAACCCCAGTATCAAAACATGTGAACTCATAGACTTTGAATCCATCTTCGTCATCGATGGGAACTAGGTCAGGCATCTGAATTTCTTTCAATTCAATGACCACCAAAGGTTCTCGTTTGGTCAGTAATGGACGAAGTGGAGTTAGAAATTTCCTGAACTCGGTTATTCTTTCCTCAATCGTTTCTTTACGTCTGGTAAGAGTGTCAACCTCTTTTCCTGCCCTAATGTTTCTTTCTAGCTGTTTGCTAAAAGCTATAGTATCAAACTGACCCTCTTCTAGCTTGGTCCGCACATCTTCGACAACTTTCGGATCCAAATGATCCTGAAGTCGAGGCCGCCTTTTGGTCTTCCACCACCAACTCTCAAGTGCATCAATCGCATTGTCAAGAAACTCAATTGAATATTGAGTATGCTTGTTCAACCCAGTTTCAAAACCTACCAACTGTGTTCGTTTTCGCATGAACTTCGCAATTGTACCCTGTTTGATATCACCCGTCTCTGTTGGGATTGGTGCAGGGCTTGCTTTTGGCTTGGCTGGTTTTTTTGACTTCTTTTTCGGTGAACTCAATCTTGATCACTCCATAGGTTGCGCATATTCTGGAGGCTCATATTCGACAGTAAGAGCGTTAGGACAAATTCCTCCGTTCCTTCTGAGCATATTATACGGTTGTATTCTTAGCGCGTATTATTCTTTTCCGTCACTAACCGTTTCAAAACAGCTCTTTCTGTTATTTTGTACCCTCTAGACCACTTTTGAGGTTTTATGGCACAAATGAAATGTCTGGTGATGTAGATTATTGAACACGTGTTCTAAGTCTTTCTATAATGAACAACTTTTTCGGTGGGTTCAGCTAGTCCGTGGATGTATCATTATGCGATCAACAACAGTGCGGGCAATTGCAGTTTCCAACATTCCAATCGTGCGTGATGGTGACAATCTTGCTGAATTAATCCTGGAAAACATCCAGTTAGAAAATGGAAACATCGTAGTAATTACATCCAAGATTGTTTCCAAATCGGAGGGTCGGTTGGTGAAACCATCTAGCGTGACTGTTTCCGCTCATGCTAAAGAAATTGCGGAGAGGAATGGGTTTGATCCAATTCATGTTGAACTCGCATTAAGAGAGTCTATCGATATTGTCAGAGAAGATGGAGTCCTCATAACAGAAACGAAATCAGGGATTGTGTGTAATTTCAGTGGTGTCGATAAGTCCAACGTACCTAATGACGATTTTGTCCTCTTGCCGATTGACCCGGACCAATCAGCACTCACAATTTTGGATAACTTGACCAAAGCAACAGGTCTGAGATTAGCTCTCATTATATCAGATACTCAGGGGAGACCATGGAGGAAAGGGTCTATCAACGTTGCAATTGGTTGTGCAGGCATTAACGCATTCAAATATAATCGGGGCAAGAAAGATCTGCGCGGCCGAGTTCTGAAGCGGTCTACAATTTGCCAGATTGATGAGATTACAGCTCTAGTTGAACCCTTGATGGGGCAAGCTAATGAGAGCATTCCTGTTGTAATCGTAAGAGGATATGATTATACAGAGGGAGAGGAAAAAGCTTCAGCTATTAATCGACAACATAAAGATGATTTGTTCCGATAATCAACGAAAAGAAGAATTCAGGCTTCCAGTGAGGAAGCCTGTGTTGTGATTTTCAATTTGTAGGTTGTCCGCAGCCACCACAGAATCTTGCTCCAGCAGGATATCCTTTGCCACAGTTATGACAATAACCTGCTGCATCAGAACCTCCTCCACCGGAATGCTCTGATACCTGGATTTTCACGTCTTGACCCCGGCCTCCACTGGCCGCTGCACCACCACCGGTACCACCTTCGATGACTCCACCACAATTAGGACATGAGGGAACATTTCCTGCGTTTGTACCACAATAGGGACACTTCCCTGCATTTTGAGCAGACGAAACATTGGCAATGATGGAAGGGATGACTTTTTTCTGTTTGAAGTGGAATTGCATGTCGCCACCAGATTTCAGCTCAACAATTAGTTTGTTGCCGCTTTGAGTCACCTGACTGATTGCAAAGACAGGTAACGCCATACTCTCTGTGTTGCCATTCTCATCCTTGTTGTAGTAGGAGTCTCTAGTCCATGAAGAAATCGCTGTTCCAACAGCAGCATATGTGATTCCTCTTGCCAACGAACGTGTCACGTGGCGGCCGACACCACCCATCTGCCGTCCTGCTCCTTCAAGCAAGGCGGCTCCAGCGACTGCACCTGCAAGGGCTCCAAACTTCTTGGCACTTCCCCATCTGCTGGGTTTTTTGTACCAGACAATCCGGACATCAGTCAGTTCCATCGAACCATCTTCTCCGTCGAATTTCACATCTTTTTCGCGGACCATCCTCCTCTCATGTTTCATGGTATCTAAACCAGAACCTGAATAAGAAACGGTCAGAAATTGTGGTCTTTCACTCAACTGTATGCACCAATAATCCATCAACGAAAGTGAGTATTAACTTTGTGCTGTCAAATGAAATGGGGAATGGCTGTGTTGGTCAACAGCCAACTGATGATTATTCTTCACCAGCGACTTCTTCAGATATCTCATCAGGTTCAGTGGTTCCGTTACCATTTGCCCACGTTTCTTCATCTATCTCGGGGGGTTCATGTTGGAAACCCTTCCTGATGAGAATCACTCCAACCAGTGATATAATACCACAAAGAGCCAGTGTTAGCGGAAATCCGATTCCAGGAATTGCCACAATCCATCCGAAAATGGCTATCTGCGGAATTGCGAATAAGGTGGCTATTGTTGGAGATAGTGAGTACATCGAGTTCCTGATTCGGTTCGGAATGACATCTAGTAAAACCCTCTGTGTCAGAATCTCTGCGAACCCACCAAAGAAACTCGTTGCCACAAAGGTCATGAAGATAATGGCTAGTGGTAAGAGGTTCTCCAATGGGAGAGTCAAAACCTGAACAGTGGTGAATGGCCAATACACTATCAGAGTATTCCCATTAGGGGGTGCGGGCGGGAGAATCCACATTATCAGTGCGAACACCCAGAAGAAAACAAATCCACAGGTCTGCATGAAGCGAAATCGTGGAATCCACTTCTTGGGATCGAACCTCCGACTCCACACTCCAGACCTCTCTTGAGCTACCACATTTGGTAGGAAAAGGGTTGTTCTGAAGCTCGCAACTGCCACATCTGTAATCAGGTAGAGGAAATACATTGGAAACAGAATTAGATTGCCCCAAACCATGATGCTACTTGTGGCTAGCATTCCACCCACTACGATATTCCTTACGAATCTATGCTTGAATAAGAAACTGACCCCACCCTTCAAGATGGAAACATACTCACCCATCTCAGGGCGACCTTTGCGCTGTTCCTCAACCTCTGGGAAATCTCTGACAAGTTTGAATACGAGTACTGAGAGTATGAGAGCGAGAAAACCTTGCACCTGGAATACCCAAGGTCGAGAGAACACAACAGCGAGAATTCCACCTGGAATCAGAGATGCTGTTGCAAAAATCTGCATCATCATGCCCATTCTTCCCCAGAATACTCCGTACTGTTTTCGATCAGTATCCCCTGGCATGGCCACTCTATAGTTGTTGTCGAACCAGGCACCCCAAGCACCGCTCTGCTGAGATTGTGCGAAGCCCTGGATAGCATACACCACGACCAGGTAAATGAGAGGAGTTTCTGATGTGACTAACGACACCATGAAGAAAGCAACCGCGTATGAAACTGATGCAGATGCAACAATGTATCTTTGACCTATCCAGTCACCGATTGCTCCTGTCGGATAGTCTAACAATATTTGAACTAACATCTGGACTACAACAAGAGTACCAACGAGACCCATACCCTGGAGGTACATACCAGGTCCGCCACCCAGTGCTTCAGCTATAAAGATCACAAAGAACGTGGTAGAAAGCGTGTAGGTTACGTTAGCAAGGGGTCCGAGGATTCCCATTATCTTTGCCAGACGTAATACCCTTTCATTTGCGTCTGGTAGACCAAGGAAAGATTTCAGTTTACTCATTTACGATTCCTCATTCTGGATGTGTCATGGTCCGTTTCGAGTGATAGGATGCAGGGGCCCCTAGATCACACAACGGAGGCCTCTGCGGAGATAGGAGAATTGTTTGGTTAACTATCATGCGAAAGCACCATTGCTCTATTTTGGTAACGTACTCCCGGCAGATTCGATTGTGCCAAAAGACTGGACTCTGATCGATCTATTCTCAATTGTCAAGCAGGGCTTATCGATTGAGGGATTTCTTAGAGTCGTCATCATCTTTCACCACACCGTTTCAAATACTTAAAGCTTAATATAGTTTGTGTGTCAAACCATTATTTATTTATGGTTTGATATAAATATATTCCTCTCAGCACTATTTTGTTCATTGTACTTAAATCCCATAATTTGTTGATAATTCAAACCAAATTCGGAACAAAATACGAATTGCATGATGTCTATCTCCTGAAATATGCATCAGTGATTGCACGTGTGGAGATCTTGCGGGAGTCTTTCCTTTCGCTCTTCTTTGCAATTGCCAAGATTCTTACCTCCGGTAAGTGTAGGCATAGGTTAGAGCCCATGTGCGTGGAGCGTCACGTGCGCGCTTGTTGTTATTCGCAGACCAGTTAGGATTCTTTGATAGAGCCATAATGTTTCACAACTTACTATAGGGTGGTCACATGATATGCTGTTTCTGAGACTTCTTGACCACTTCTGTGACCACAAGGTGACCAGTCATCAATCACTTCTGGAGTGGACGAAATCCAGTAGATCAAATTCTCAAAGGACTGCACATTAATCACCTGATAGTGGTCAGATATGCGTAAGTCAAAGCCTCAGTGCTTGTTTTGCGAGCTTTCGTGTTCTTCAGCAAAGATTTGCATGATGAATAAGATGAGTTAGTAGTTAGAGCCATGATATTTCACAAGAAATAGTGCTCATATTTGGTATATATAGCGGAGCCACTTGTTATGGTCACAGAAGGGAGTCACATTATGTTACTAGTTTGTCAACACAGCTGAGTATTCTAGTCACAATCGCTGTGTATTTAGATAATACAAAGTGTAGGAACCAATTACCGTTGTCCGAAACCTAGACAATCCTGGACATCAATGTTGTCCTTGATTGATGTTCGGTTCCTGTTTCAACGAGGCTGCTCTTTGCAGATTCAAAGAATCTGTCAGGAGTCTTACATCCTCTCCGCAGGCGTTTTCGGTCTCCGACCAACTGGCGGCGACCAGGTTCAGTGCGGCGTTCAAATCCCTATCAATCTTCAGTCCACACTGTTCACAATGATACTCTCGTTCTGAGAGGGATAACTCCCTCTTCCTGTGTCCACACTGTGAACACAGCTTTGACGAAGGGAATGTTCGCGCAGCAACCACGAACTCAGACCCGTACCAACGACACTTGTACTCCAGCTGTCTTCTGAACTCGAAGAATCCAACGTCAGCTATGACTCGTGCCAGCCTTCTGTTCTTCATCATCCCGGACACACACAGGTCCTCGATCACTATCTTACTGTGGCTCTTGGCAAGATAGCTCGTCACCTTGTGTAGTGTGTCCTGTCGGATGTTGAAGACTCGAAGGTACATCTTAGCCAGACGCATCTTTGCCTTCTCGCGGTTCTTGCTCCCCTTCTCCTTTCGTGACAGGTTCTTTGAGAGCTGTCTCAGCTTCCTCAGTCGTCTTCCCAGAGCCCGTGGGTTTGCAAAGATTGTCCCGTCAGAGAGTGTGGCCAGGGTCTTGACTCCAAGGTCTACTCCCACTGCCTGTCCCTTGACAGGTGGTGGATCAGGGGGCTCCTCCTCCACGGTGACCGACACGAACCATCGGTCTGCCCTCCTCCTCACAGTGGCTGAGAGTATCCGTCCCTTGTAATAGACATCTCGCTTCTCCTTGATCCTGACCTTACCGATACGGGGTAGCTGTATCCTTCGTCCCTCGAACCTGATGGTTCCGGTGAGTCGAAAACTGTCCCTCACTCCCTTCCTCTTGAACCGGGGAAAGCCCACTCTCTTGCCTCTCTTCCTCCCGCGATGATGGTTCTGGAATGCCCTGTGTAGGTCCCTGAGGGCTTCTTGAGGTGCGCACTTGGAGACCTCGTACATCCAGGGATACTGTGTCTTCTTCAGGGAGTTGAGGAGTTTGTGCTGTCTCATGGCATCGGTGAAGCGGGCCTTGCCCTGATTGGTCTTGAAGAGCTGGATGCGTTGGTCAAGACCCCAGTTGTATGCAAAACGTGCAACTCCAGCATGTCGGTGAAGGGATGTCCTCTGATGGTTGTGGGGATCTAGTTCGTATCTGTATGCCCTGTGGACCAACATCAGAAGATGGTCTTTGTGGATGAATATAAGCCCATACAGAATTCAGTACATTACTTGCGACAACTCTCTGACCTGTGTCCAGGATTGTCTAGGTTTTTTGCAGCTGTTGTCAACCCTCTTTGCTTAAACAATACTACTGCACCCACCACCAGAATTGCAGAAAGTGGTATGAGAATTGCCAACATTAATGGGTCGATCTGAAGACCAGGTCCAGTTGGTTGAGTTCCAGTCGGAGTAGTAGGACTTATTGTAGTCACAAACACATTCATCTCAGTCGTGTTCATGGTCACCTGAAAGCCAGTATCTGCAAGAACGCTTCTGGATTTATTCAGATAATTATGGAATGACTCATCCATCTCTTCAATACCTCCACAATGGAGCAAGATTCCAAATCTGAGTAATAACGGTGATGTTCTCAGCACGAGCAGAACAGTCAAACATATTTACTAGCTATTACGAGCCCAGCATAGATTCTATCAGTTATCAGAAGTTGTTTACTATGGAGATAAAGAAAATCGCAGTACTGGGCGCAGGTCAGATGGGCAATGGAATCGCCCATGTTTGTGCTCAGGCGGGATATGAAGTATTGATGCGTGACATCGATCAGAAGTTTGTGGACAAAGGTATGGCTACGATTAAGAAGAATCTAGAACGTAGTTTCAAGAAGGAACGAATAACACAAGAAGAGTTGGATACCATTCTCGGACGAATCACTGGAGTGCTTGACATAAAAGAGGCTGTGAAGGATGCAGACCTAGTCATCGAAGCAATCCCAGAGATTGTCAATCTCAAACTTGACACTTGGAGAGAGGTTGATGAATCGGCACCTGAGCATGCTATTCTTGCTTCAAACACTTCAAGCATTAGCATCACTCAAATGGCTGCTGTCACAAAGAGACCTGAGAAATTCATCGGCATGCACTTCTTCAATCCTGTGCCTGTTATGGGTCTTGTTGAGATCATCAAAGGTCAGGCAACAGATGATGCCACTACGAAAGTAATTGTGGAAGTTTCTCATAAGGTAGGGAAGAAGACTGTTCTCGTCAATGAAGCCCCAGGATTTGCTGTGAACCGTCTCTTAGTTCCAGCAATCAATGAGGCAATCTTCGCTATCCAAGAAGGTGTAGCTACTGTTGAAGATATGGACCTTGCTATCAAGATGGGACTCAACTGGCCCATGGGCCCTCTGACACTTGCTGATTTCGTGGGTCTTGATACACTGCTGTATATCAGTGATTACTTCGTTGAGGAGTTCAAAGACAGTAAGTACAGAGCATCTGCTCTCCTCAGGAAGATGGTCCGTGCAGGATGGGTTGGCCGTAAATCAGGCATGGGTTTCTATGACTACTCTGGCGAAACACCCAAACCAAACAAATTCTAATTCATAATCTATGACTGGCCCAAATGGGTCAGTCTCACAATTGTTTTCACGTGAAGATAAATAGCGGATTAGGGTAAAGTCTGGATTGTGGTTGATATGAAGTATGAAGAGAGCAAGTACATTGGTTTTGATGGCACCCAGATGTTCATGGCAGTCTACCGTCCTGATGATGATAAGCCGAGAGCACTCATGATTCTACTTCATGGACTAGGAAGCCATGCAGGTGATTTTGTCAATGTAGGGGAGTATCTAGCAGAAAGAGGTATCGCTGCGTTCATCCCAGATATGCGAGGGTTTGGACACTATTCTGGACTGAAAGGGCATGTGATGAGTTTTGAAGAGTATATAGAAGATATCCAAAATCTTGTGATGCAGGTCAAGGACCGATATCTGAACAAAATCACTTACTTATTCGGTTCCTCATTGGGGGGACTCAACGCAATCCGTTATGTTATCAGATATCCTCGAACGGTTGACGGTCTTATTTTGCAATGTCCAGCTGTAAGTCAGAGTGTAGATATTGGTTTCGGGAAGAGAATCGCTGCTAGTTTTCTCTCCATTCTCAATGTCAAGCGCTATTTCACAAGTGACATCGATCATGCAAATGCTTCCCGGAACCCTGAAACCATTAAACGTCATGAAAAAGACCCATTACGATTTGAGAGGGTTACTCCACGCTTTGGCATTGAAGCGCTCCGGGCAATGAAAGACGCTTTCCATTCAGCACCAAGAATTGTGATGCCAGTACTCATCCAACAAGCAGGTGATGATAAGCTCGTAAAGCCAGAGGTTAGCAAGCAGTTCTTTGATAAAGTAGTTTCAGCTGATAAGACGTGGAAACTCTATGAAGGGCTTTATCATGTGATTCACGAAGAACCAGAGAGAGAACAGGTTCTTGGAGACCTCTACAATTGGTTAGACACTCGTCTTCCATCCTAGTCCTTCTTTGATTGTCGATGATGCCCGAAGATGATGTGTGGTGGGATTATCAGTGCAGGAATACAGACCAGAATAATCACACCCCAGTCAATCGCATTGATTGGGACTGTCTGAAATAGCGCAGCCATAGGCGGGAAGTAAATTGTCATGATTGTCAATATAGCTGACAATGCCACTGCGCCCATCAGGATCTTTGACTCTCTCATCTCAGTTCTCCACACTGGATGGTATTCATCACGGCAGTTCCACACAAACAGAAGCTCGAAACACACAACACTTGCAAACACAGCAGTTCTTCCATGAGCGAGAACATATTCCCAAGAGAGGCCGGTAATTGGTGATACATCCATGCTCCAATCAACGACGGGCCCAGTGAGACCAGGAATCCAACCACCATATGCCCACAACGACCACATAAACACAGTAATTGAAGCAAGGAAAGCTATGAATCCAGCGATTATGATAAAAGATGCCATTCCTCGATCCATCATCTTGGCTCCAGGTTTTCGAGGCGGTCTATCCATCACTCCAGATTCTGGTGGATCGACTCCGAGAGCCATTGCTGGAAAACCATCAGTTGCGAGGTTGAGCCACAGAATCTGTATTGCAGTAATTGGAAGGGGTAACCCAAGCATGATCACTGTAAATATCAGAAACACTTCGTCGAAGTTCGCTGCCAGTAAGAACCGCACGAACTTCCGTATATTGGAATAGATCTCCCTTCCTTTCTCCACTGCAGATACAATTGTAGCAAAGTTATCGTCAGTAAGAATAACGTCTGAGGCTTCCTTAGTAACATCCGACCCTCTGATGCCCATTGAAATGCCTACATCAGCAGTCTTGATGGCAGGGGCGTCATTCACACCATCTCCAGTCATAGCCACTACTTCATTATGTGCCTTGAGTGCACTGACGATCTGGAGTTTGTGTTCTGGAGAAACACGAGCGAATACATTGCACCGAATGACTGCCTCAGCATATTCCCCAGGAGACAAGTTGTCCAAGTCAGCTCCACTGAGGACTTCACCATCCCGATCGATGAGACCAACATCAACAGCCACTGCCCGTGCAGTGAGCTTATGGTCACCTGTAATCATGATAGGACGAATTCCAGCCATCTTGCAGATTCGCATTGCATCGCGTACTTCGTCTCGCGGAGGATCAATCATTCCAATGAGTCCAATGAATATGAGATTCCGTTCAACTCTCTCAGGTTCCCAATCAGGAATCTCTCCTTCGAGGGGTCTATACGCAAAGGCAAGAACTCTAAGTGCATTCTCTGCTAGTCCTGCATTTATCTGTACGATCGAGTCTCGCTCTTTATCAGTGAGAGGTCGAACCTGTCCACCTTCATAGATGCGTGAACACAATGGCAAGAGAACCTCAGGAGCACCTTTAGAACAGGCAACCATTTCACCTTTCAGATTCTCATTGATTGAGGTCATCCGCTTCCTAGCAGAATCAAACGAGATCTCTGTAATTTCGGAATACTCAGATAGGGTTGCGTCGTAGGACTTGCCAGCTTTCTCAGCTAAGACAAGAAGCGCTCCTTCAGTCGGATCACCAACAACACTCCAATCAGCTTTTCCTGTAATATCAGGTTGCAAGACTGAATTAGAGCAGAGTTGACCAATCTCTAGAAGTTTTTCAACATGAGGATCACTTAGTGCTTGGAATTCCTCACTCGCGCGAGTGAACTTCCCTGCATTATTATAACCAACGCCACTCACGGAAACCGTCATTCCATTGACAAACATTGTTGTCGCTGTCATTTCGTTCTTCGTAATTGTGCCGGTTTTGTCAGAGCAGATGATGGTTGTCGAACCAAGTGTTTCAACTGACGGAAGTCTTCTTACAATCGCATTCCTTTGGACCATCCTTTGGACTCCAATTGCAAGTGTGATTGTGACGACAGCTGGGAGACCCTCGGGAATTGCAGATACTGCGAGGGCTATCGCCGCCAAAAGAGCTTCCATAATGCTTGCTGTTGCTTGCTGAATAACTTCTGCACCAAAGACTATGATACAGAGTGCAATGATCAAAATTCCTAATTTCTTTCCGAGATCATCCAAATCAATCTGGAGAGGAGTCATGTCCTTCTCACTTTCTTGGACCATCTTAGCAATCTTTCCAAACTGAGTCTGCATTCCAGTAGATGTCACAACTGCGTGGCCTTTGCCAGAAGTAATAGTAGTGCCCTGGAAGACCATGTTCTTCATGTCACCAACAACAGGACTTCGTAGATGAATGGGCTCGACCATTTTTCTAACCGCAAATGATTCTCCTGTAAGGGGAGCTTCGTCAACAGAGAACCCAACTGCATATGATACGCGGCCATCAGCAGCAACTCGGTCTCCAGCTTCAAAGCCGATAACATCTCCTGGCACAACATTTCGAGACTCAATAACTGTCCAGAGACCGTCCCTCATTACGCGGGCTTTCGGAGCGGCCATTTCTTTCAGAGCTTTAAGAGCCTTCTCTGACTTGTATTCCTGCACAAATCCAAA
>VAPC010134392.1_pt1 | contig 21983 bp, 21 predicted proteins | sample 3395121 | NCBI WGS metagenome assembly VAPC01 (sample SAMN08290434, study PRJNA428436) | hydrothermal vent metagenome | isolation source: Deep-sea hydrothermal vent chimney | place: Indian Ocean: Southwest Indian Ridge | depth 1711 m m
GACGGACTGTACAAGAAACGAGAAGTATTGAGACAACGAACCAGAGTCCTGATGTCACAGGTAACACGACGAAAGAACAACTGGGAGAAGAAACGAGCGATCGTGCCACCTCCAAACTCCATCCTGAAGAGGGAGAGGGAGTTGGGGGCTGTGTGGGCAAAGGTCCGACGCATCGACCGAGAGATCTCTCATCAGCTGGCCACTGAGACCGTGTGGTTCTGTGAACATCGTGGGGTCAAGACCATATTCTTTGAGGACCTGAGATTCTTCCAGCCTTCGGGCGGGTTCAGGACTCACAGCTGGAACCTGTCTACCAACCTCTGGGGACGGATCATCGAAGGAGTCAGGTATCGTCGACAGGCATTAGGTCACAAGTACGGTGGGGTCTGGACTGTGAATCCTGCCATGACAAGCCAGAAGTGTAGTGCCTGTGGAGAACGGGGTTTTCGTGTCAAAGAGCATGATTCGACAGAGGAAGAGAGAGGAGGAGAGCACTTCTACTGTCCCAAGTGTGAATCACGCCTCCATGCAGATGTGAATGCGGCCAGAAACATCCTAAAGATTCAAAAGAAGCCCACTGCCGTTGGTGGGCGGACTGCTTGATGTTCAAGTTTGTCCAAGAAACAATCAACGGTCATACCGAATAATAATAATTAGTATTATACGACTTACCAGTGATGACGGAGACCTGAGCTCTTGAAACTCAATCCAATGGAACTGTATAACCTATTACCCAAAACAAATTGCAGGTTGTGCGAGGCAAAGACCTGTATGGCATTTGCCACAAAGCTTGCACTTGGAGACGTTCAGCCTGACGACTGTCCACCCCTACTTGAAGAAGGATTTGAGAAGAAACTCAAGAAAATTAGGGAGATGGTTGCTCCAATGCTGTCTGCTGAGGCAACAGGAATCAAGCTAGATGAGGGTAGATGCTCAGGTTGCGGAAACTGCGTTGTCGTATGCCCAGTTGATATGGCTGTCGAGCCTGATACAGCTATTGGAAAGGCAGGAAAGAGTGGTGATACGGTTTTTAGAGTTGAGAATGGAATATCGAAGATAATTAACTTGGAGAAATGTCGGAGGTTTCCTCCTGACAAACTGAACTGCCGTGTCTGTGAACAGTATTGCTGTACTGATGCAATTGAGATATGGTAGGTGATTCTGATGGAAGATATTGTCTGTAATGGTTGTTCATTACTCTGTGATGACACTGCCGCTGAGATTGACAATGGTCAAGTAAGGTCTCTTGGTTTGTGTTTACTTGGTTTTACTCATCTTGATGTTGCACTCAAACATCAACTCTCAGATTCGATCGATGACTTGCTTGAGAAAGCTGCGGACTTGCTAACTTCTGCAGAAAATCCTCTGGTATTTGGATGGTCAAATGCTTCAAACGAGGCAATCAAGGAAGGCCTTGCTCTTACTGAAATACTCGGAGGTCATTTTGATTCAACAGCCAACTTTGGAGTCATGCAATCAATGACTCATACCATTCATTCGCTAAAACTCGATACAGACTTAGAGTATGTGCGTAATAATGGTGATTTTATCATCTATTGGGGATCAGACCCAGCAGAGAGTGTGCATCGCCACCCAAGCAGGTTTGCTGTTCTACCAAGAGGCGATAAAATTCCTGAGGGGGTTGAGAGCAGGACCATTGGTGTGGTTGATGTCCGTGAAACTGAAACAATGAAGATAGCGAATCATCGAATGATTATTCCCATTGGATCTGACGTAGAGTTCTTAGATGCAGTAATAGATGATTTGGAAGAAAAATCGTCGATTACCAGTCCGGTTCTAGGAATATCTGCAGCAGAAGTAATTGGGTTTGTTAGCAAATTCAAAAAGTCTGACTGTACTGTGATATTCTATGGCAGCGGTATTCTTAATTCTGGAAATACACAAGAGAATCTTTCAGCTATTTCGCGTTTGGTTGGAGCAATAAGAAATTCCGGAAAGGAAGCATATGCCCTACCGATGTACACTGAAACCAACCTCATGGGCGTTGTCAATGTTGCCAATGAAGTATCTAGTTCCCTTCAAAGAATCATGACAAACGAATTCTCAATAGCATTGATTGTTGAAGATGATCCCCTGTCAGTTCTTCCGGGACCAGTAGCAAAAGCTCTAGCTAAATCAACAATAGTGTATGTTGGTCCTCCTGGTGGACTGACAGATAGTAAGGCGGCTGTGTCAATCCATACTACGGATATGATCCTCCAGGGATCAGAAAGTATGTCAAGACTGGACCAAGTCAAAGTTGAATTCAAACCTTGGAAAGGGAGTAAGCAATCGAACACAACTAGTGACGTGCTGAAGAAACTACAACAACTAGTTCAGAAGAATATTTAGACATAGGTGATCGAGTAATGAAAATTGCAGTTGCTGGAAAGGGTGGCGTGGGAAAGACAACAGTTGCTGGTACTATAGCTAGGCTTCTAGGAAGAGATGGTTTAAAGATACTCGCAGTTGATGCTGATCCAGCCTACACATTGTGGTCAGCACTAGGCATTCCTGCTGATGTTGCTAAGCAGATAGTTCCACTTACTGAGAATGAGGCCTTAGTTGAAGAAAGACTACAGATTGAAGGTGCAGGGTCGTATAAGAGCTTCTTCAAACTCAATCCGCGTGTTGATGATCTTGCGGATAAATTCGCAATCGCTGGTCCAGATAATGTAAGTCTCCTAGTTGCAGGTACTGTTGAAATAGGAGGTTCAGGTTGTATGTGTCCATCAGCAACTCTTCTCAAATCTCTCATGCGCCATCTCATTCTTGGAACTGATGAGGCTTTTGTGATGGATATGGATGCTGGTGTTGAAAATCTCGGTCGTGGAACAACAAAAGGAATGGATGCTCTCGTAGTCGTAGCTGAACCAGGCCGTCGATCACTGGACATATTGGGAAAGATCAAAACGTTGGCTCAAGATATCGATGTTGGACGCGTCTTTGCAGTGGGAAACAAAGTAGCGACTCCTGATGACAGCGAGATGATACAAGAGTGGGTAAAGAATGAGGGTATTCCTCTATTAGGAATGGTACCCCTTGACGAAACAATTAAACAAGCAGATCAGAAAGGAGTTGCTCCTTTAGACCTCGATCCGAACTCACCCGGGATTCTTGCAATCCTTGATATTAAAAACCGCTTAATCGAAGAAACAAGTAATTAGTCCACTTGCTTACGTTTTGAACGTTTCAAAGTCAATTGATTTACTTTCTTAAACGAACTTGTTACCATGGTTAATTTTTGATTACAGACATTTTGTGGTTAATTCATAACCTTATTATGCTGCTATGTTTCCGGCCATTCACCACGCACAGGAACGAACTCAGCATGAAGAAGAAAGCTTACTTCAAAGCGGATGAGGCGGACACTGCACTTGGAAGATTCAAAGGACTTGAGGTTCGAATCGGCACGATTGTTGACGATGATTGGGATGAACCCATGGGACCTACTCCAATGCCAGATCCTACCACTCTTCGCAATTGGGATCATAAACTTTTGACGAAATACCAGCCATCCTACATGCCTTATTGTCAAGTGTGTTGTCTATGTACAATGGGTAAATGTGACTTGTCTGGAACTAAGAGAGGTGCTTGTGGCATTGATATAAAAGCTCAACAAGCCAGGATAGTACTAGCAGCAGCGAATATAGGTACAGCAGCACACCTTGCTCATTCTAGACATCTCATAAATCATCTCATCCACGAATATGGACCGCGGACCAAGCTCATACAGGGGCCGGGTACGGAGATACATGCTCCGATTTCTCGTTTAGTAACAGGAATGCGTCCACGCACACTCGAGGATGCAAGTATCATTATTGATTACTGTGAAACACAATTGGCTCATGGTCTGTCAGCGATTGCTACTGGCCAAGAGGGTAGTTGGATGGATTTCGAGAGTAAAGTATTCCATATTGGGATGATAGACCATTTGGCTTTGGAGATTGCAGACATTGCACAGGTGTCCACACTTGGAATGCCACAGGCAGATCCAGACGCTCCACTCGTTGAGGCGGGAATGGGGAGTTTAGATGTGAACAAAGCAGTCATCTTGACAATCGGACATAATATCATTCCTGCAGCAGCAATCACCGACTATATCACCGAGAAGAGACTTGGTGAAGAAGTGGAAGTTGGAGGTATTTGTTGTACAGCATGGGACATTACAAGACGCGACCCCAAGGCGAAGGTCATCGGCCCAATATCATGGCAGCTTCGATTCATTCGTAGTGGAAGAGCTGATGTGGTTGTTGTCGATGAACAGTGCGTCCGTACGAATGTCGTTGAGGAAGCTCAGAAAGTAATGGCCCCCGTCATTTCAACCAGCGACAAAGCTGTAATGGGGCTCCCTGACAGAACAGATGATCCAGTAGATGATATTGTCAAAGAGCTCGTGTCTGGAAAGATTCCAGGAGCTTACATCTCAGATCACGTAGTTGTGGGAGAAGTAGCCACTAAAGTAGCACTTGCTCTGAATCCAATACGCAGAAAGAAGAAGTTTCTACCAAGTAAGAAGCAGATTCAGACACTGGCACAAAAATGTAAGAAATGCCTGGAATGTGTGAGGGCTTGTCCCAATGGTTTGAACGTTAATGAAGCAGTTCTTGCCGCACAGGTTGGTAACTTTGAACCACTTCGTGAGGTATATCACAATTGTATTGGTTGTGCGCGATGTGAGTCTGCGTGTCAGAATGACTTTGAACTTCACAGTTGGATGGTCGTAGCTGCGAAAGATGACTGTGATAAAGAATCATACATGGTACGAACAGGAAGAGGCGCAGTCCAAGACACTGAAATTAGACGTGTCGGACAACCTATCGTATTCGGCGAGATTCCAGGAGTGATTGCACACGTTGGGTGTTCTAACTACCCTGGTGGCGGCCAAGATGTACATGACATGGCTGAGGAGTTCGCAAAACGTAGGTTCATCATTGTCACATCAGGATGTGCCGCAATGTCTGCAGGGACAGTCCTAGATGAAAATGGGGAGTCTATTTACCAGCGCCGAGGTGGTGAGTTTGATGCAGGATGCGTTGTTAACGTAGGTTCCTGTGTGGCAAACTCGCACATTGCGGGTGCAGTAATAAAAATCGCAGCAATATTTGCAAAGAGAAATTTGCGTGGGAACTATGCAGAGATTGCAGATTATATCCACAACCGTGTTGGTGCTGTAGGTATATCATGGGGTGCAATGTCTCAGAAGGCTGCCGCAATTGCAGCAGGGTTCTGGAGACTAGGTGTTCCTGTGATTGTCGGACCACATGGCTCCAAGTATCGCAGAATGCTTCTTGGTAGAGTAGACCAAGAAAGGGATTGGAAGGTCTGGGATGCACGTACAGGAGATAGAATGGATACTGCACCAGGTCCAGAACATCTCTTCTATGCTGCGGAAACGAAAGAAGAAGCTATGGTATTGACAGCTAAGCTCTGTATTCGACCTAATGATACTGGTAAGGGACGGTCAATCAAGTTGAGTCATTATGTAGACATACACCAAACCTACTACGGGTACTTCCCAGAAGATGTGTGGAAATACATCCGACGTGATTCTGATATCCCAATCACCCTCAAGGAAAAAGTCATGGTTCAGATGAAAGAGAACAAGTGGAAGGAAAGACCAATACCCGATCCAACGCTGCTCAAAGAGCAGGTTTTCACTGGAGGTGGTACATAATGGTCATGAGACCAATAGCTTGGCAGACAGGTGAGATTTGTGGTCCAAACGCAGCGAAAGCGTTGAACAAGGCCGCAGTTCTTCAGCGAGATTTCAAGAAATGTAGTAAACCTCTCTTGATTGTCGGATCTGAAGCCATTACGGAAAAATATGGTAAAGGTACGATGATTGATTATATCATTGAACTATCCAAGGCAGGTAACATTCCTGTTATTGCCACTGGAGGAACAATCAAGGCATTCTTGGAAAAGGGTTTTGAAAATGCTAAATCGATGGGTGCCATGGAAGTGGCATACTACCTTCAAGATGCAGATTGGAAGGGACTAAACGGGAAGGGTCCCTACGATATGATTTTGACATACGGTATCCCCTACTTCATGCAGTGGACCCTGTTGTCAGCAACAATGAACTTCGCTCCGCATTTGACAGCAATTGCGTTGGGCCGCCATTTCCAACCTCATGCGAAGTGGTCATTCCCGAATATGAGAGAGAAACAATGGCATCCAGTTCTCAAGGAGATACTTGAGTTAGTGGGTGGAGGTGGCAAATAACAATGTCATTTGAAGATATTCCAGTAGACATCGGCGTTGTATATGAAGGTGAAAGAGTCAGAGGAAAGGACATGTTCGTTGAGCTTGGCGGGCCAAAAATGGAAAAGAAATTTGAAGTCGCTCTAGCTCGTGAAATGAACGAGATTGAAGATGAGAAGGTCACAATTATCGGTCCAGACCTCAAGGATATGGAACCTGGAAGCTACAGTCCTTTCGGTATATTCATCGAAGTGGCTGGGAAAGAGATTGAGCCAGACCTCGAAGGAGTCATCGAGCGACGAGTTCATGAATATGTGAACTTTGTTGAAGGAATGATGCACCTCAACCAGAGATATGACATCTGGATACGGCTCAGCAAGAAGTCCTTTGAGAAAGGATTCAATTCGCTTGAATACTTGGGTAAAGTCCTAATCAGACTTTTCAAGAGCGAAATGAATATCATCGAAAAAATACAGGTGACGTTCATTACAGACCTAGAAGAGATTGAAAGTCGATATGACGATATATTAAGCAGGTATAATGAACGTGATGCCCGTGCAAGAGGCCTAAGCGACGCTGAAGTTGACACATTCTATGGATGTTCACTCTGTCAGTCATTTGCGCCGACACACGTCTGCACAATTACTCCACAAAGATATGCAAACTGTGGTGCTATCAGTTGGTTCGATGGACGTGCGGCTGCACGAGTTGATCCAAAAGGACCGCTTTATGCAATTCCTAAAGGTGAAACAATTGATGAATACCGTGGAGAGTTCTCAGGCGTTAATCAAGCCTACACAGAGAAATCACTGGGCAAGGTGAATTCTGTCACACTCTATAGTGCCTTTGAAAGACCACACACAAGCTGTGGATGTTTCGAGGCAATTGCTTTCGTCATTCCTGAGGTTGATGGACTAGGAGTTGTTCACAGAGACTTCAAGGGTGATACGGTCAACGGATTACCATTCTCAAGCATGGCAGACTCGACTGCTGGAGGGCGACAAATACCAGGTTTCCACGGCCTCTCAATAGAGTACATGAGGTCGCCAAAGTTCCTGCAAGTTGATGGAGGCTGGGATAGAATTGTCTGGCTTCCTGAATCTATCAAGGAACGAGTCTACGAATTCATGCCTGAGGAGATTCGGGACAATATCCCCACTGAGACTGAAGTGATGAGCATTGATGATCTCAAGACATATCTCAAACAAAAGGACCACCCAGTGGTTCAACGTTGGGTCGAGCTTGAGGATGAAACTGATATCACTCCAACTGAAGGCGATTATGTACCTGTGCCAGGGGAGATGACTGCGATGATAGGAGGCGTAGGAGGAGGAATAGAAATTATCTTCAAAAATGCCAAGATCTACGCTGAGAAAGTCATCATCCGAAGAATGGGAAAGGGTGAAAAGAAGAAATGACATCAGACAAGGATAAATCACATGTAACATCGCTTGATGACCTGTTTGGCGATTTTGCAGAGCTGGTCCTTGAAAACGTCACATTGGAATTTGATGAGCTCAAACTATCTTTGCGACCTATGGTCCAACAAATGGCAAGAACTGCAACGCAGCAAGCTCTGTCCCTACCCAAGTCACTCATCTCTTCCTCTTTCACGAGCCCTCTTGGTGAATATACTCAGGATATCCAAGAAGTCACTTTGGGAGCCACGAAAGGACAGGGTGGAACACGAGGGAGTACAGTGACCATTGGTGGTCATATTGCCCCAGCATGGGACTTATTTCAATCACCACCGAAGAACCCACCAATTATCGCGGCAGATGTCTTTGATATACCGATATCTCTTGCGAAAGCTGTGAAGACGCACTATAAAGAAGTCATGGATGATCCAGCAGAGTGGGCAAAACTTGTAGTTGATAAATTTGGAGCAGATGTGGTCACTCTGCATCTCATCAGTACAGACCGTCAACTTGGGGATACATCTCCGAAGGACGCTGCAAAGACCATTGAAGATGTGCTTCAAGCAGTGAAGGTTCCAATCCTCATTGGCTCAGCGGGAGACCCTGTGAAAGATGGACCCGTACTGGCAAAAGCTGCAGAAGTCTGTGAAGGCGAGAGAACTCTTCTGTGCTCAGCTACAGTGGATATTTTCGAACCCATTGCTGAAGCTGCCAAGAAACATGATCAAGTTGTATTGTCTTGGACATCAATCGACATCAACCAGCAGAAGGAGCTCAATCGAAGACTATTCGAGTGGTTAAAACCAGAGCAGATTATCATCGATCCTACAACAGCAGCTCTTGGGTATGGGCTTGAGTATGCATTCACTATCATGCAGAGAATGCGTCTAGGGGGATTGTTAGGAGATGAAGAACTTCGATTCCCAATCAGCTCAGGAACCACAAACGCTTGGGCAGCAAGAGAAGCATGGTTGAAAAATCCAGAACTTGGTCCAAGGGAACTCAGAGGCCCGATTTGGGAAAGTGTAACCGCCTTGGCCTTACTTCTAGCAGGTGGTGATCTATTCATGATGATGCACCCTGCAGCCATCAAGACAGTACATGACTTGATTGACTGGATGAAAGAGTCACGAAAAGTCGACGACTATCCTGATTGGACTACACTGTCCATACCGGAGGGGGTCTAATGGCTAAACTACCTGGTCCATTAGAGATCTATCCCCATCTCCCTGGCACAAATTGTAAGGAATGCGGAGAAGCAAACTGCATGGCTTTCGCCACAAAGATGGCTGAACACACGGTCAAACTGAAGGCATGTACTCCACTCTATGAAGATCCGAAATATGCCAAGAAGCTTGTAAAGATAGAAGAACTTGTCACACCTCCTGTAAGGGAGGTTACCATAGGAGTTGGTGAGTTTGCGGTAAGCATCGGAGCAAAGCTCGTTCTATACAGACACGACCTCCGATATACAAATCCAACATCATTCTTCCTAGATGTTCCCGACAATCTTGATTCGGAGGCGTTCGCAAAGCGAGTAAAAGAGATCGAAGACTGGACTTACATGTACATCGGAACTAATCTACGATTGGACGGCATTGCTCTGCGAGGTGTTTCGCAGGACCCACAAACATTCGCAAAGGCTGCAAAGAAATTAGCTGAGATCTCAAATTGGCCAATAGTCTTATGCTCACTCCAACCAGATATGCTGGCTGCAGGAGCGAAAGCAATTGCAGACAAGCGACCACTTCTCTATGCGGCCACATTAGACACTTGGGCAGACGTGGGTGAAATTGCTGTTAAGCATAAATTACCTCTAGTAGCTTATGCACCTGGAAATTTGGACAATTTAGCAACATTGACGAACACTCTTCGTGCAATGGGGGTGGAACAGCTTGTCTTGGATCCTGGAACTGCCTCAAAAGCAGGTCTTGGAAATACCATTGATAACTTTACTCAACTAAGGCGTTCAGCAATAATCAAGGAGAACGAACTCCTCGGGTATCCGTTGCTTGCTGCACCCATTGCCGTTTGGGCGGATCACAGAGAGGGTGAAGCTCCTGAGCTGACAAAGTGGGATGAAGTTCTCATGTCAGCGGCAATGATTGTTAGATATTCAGACATTCTCATCCTGCATAGTACAGATATGTGGACCAATCTACCATTGACCTTCTTACGTAGCAACATATACACCGATCCTGTCAAACCAGTAGCAGTGGAGGCAGGTCTCCAGACCTTTGGAGATGTAGATGCTGATTCGCCAGTCTTGTACACCACAAACTTCGCATTGACATACTTTACTGTGGAAAGCGATATCAAACAAGCTGGAGTGACTTCTTACCTTATTGTCATTGACACAGAAGCTATGAGTGTACAAACTGCAGTTGCTGGAAGAAAACTGACCGCTGAGAAAGTTGCAGAAACGCTAGAAGAAGTCGGTATGGCGGATAAGGTGAATCACAGAATTCTCATTAGTCCAGGAATGGCTGCGAGGATTAGTGGTGAAACCGAAGAGGCGAGTGGATGGACCATCAAGGTTGGTCCTAAGGATTCGAGTGGAATCGGCAAATATCTGCAAGAAGGCAAATGGAAAGAGGAATAATTCCTACATCCCAAGATTGATGTTGGCAAATACCTAAGAAGAGAATAGTATGAGAGAACGTCTAGTAGTTTCAGTAGCTGGAAAAGGTGGTGTCGGAAAGACAACAACATCTGCTTTACTCACAAGAGCGGTTATTGAGATGACAAAAAGAAGCCTTCTGGTTGTTGATGCAGATCCTGTCATGAATCTCCCACGAGCACTTGGTATCGAGATTCCTTTGTCAGTAGGGGATATTGCAACACGACTTCGCAAGAGTATCGACGAAGGATCATTAGGCGGAGAGATTGCTAAGCAGGATGTGCTCGAAGGAGAAATCTTTGAATCATTGGTTGAAACCGACAAATTTGATTTCTTAGCTATGGGGCGAACTGAAGGAGAGGGTTGTTACTGCTACGTGAATCGACTTCTCACCCAGATTATAGATACTCTAAGTAAGAATTACGAGCTAACTCTTATGGATATGAGCGCAGGTCTGGAGCATTTGAGCCGAAGGACCAATCGAAACGTGGATGTACTTGTCCTCGTTGTGGACCCATCCCGAGCTGCTTTCGAAGCGGCTGTGAGAATCAGAGATTTGGCAAAAGAGGTTCACATTGACTTCAAGAAGATCGTAGTTGTGGGAAATCGGTTTCCACCGGACATGGAAAAAGAACTTGGAGCGAGTCTTGAGGAAGTAGGTCTTCCACTTTTTGGCATGATTCCAAATGATGAAGAACTCTCAAAAGTGAACTATCTTGGTAGCCCTTTGACCGAGCTCACCCCGGATAATCCTGCGGTAAAAGCTGTGGAGGAAATCGCTGAAAAACTGGGTCTTCTCAGTGAAGCGACGATGTTGAAGCTCCTTGGGAAAATCGGATAGAAACAAACATTAACGATTCATCACCTATCGCCCGGAATTCACGGAGTAGAATGAAATTCTTCCAATGGACAATGAAGTCTATGCACTCCAACTTGAACTAGATTTCAAAATACAATCAATAGCCTTTGATATTGTTTCGAGTGACGTTGCATAAGAAAATCTTAGGTATCCCTCACCACCCGCACCAAAATCAGTTCCAGGTAAACAAGCAATTCCAGAATCTTGCAGTAGTAGGGTTGCCATATCTTGTGAAGACAAACCAGTTTCGGAGATGTTTGGCCAAGCATAGAACGCCCCCAGAGGCGTCTTGCAAGAGAATCCGGGTATCATGTTTAACCCATCTACTATTACATCACGACGTTTCTTGAATGTCTTGGTCATCTCCATCAACTTGTTTCTAGAACCGGTCAGAGCCGCAATTCCTGCTCTCTGTACAAATTCAGGAGTACAAGAGAATGAGTTTACAGTGAAAGTCACAAGCTTCTCGATAAGTGGTTCAGGACCAATTATGTAACCTAATCTCCAACCAGTCATCGAAAATGCCTTGGAAAATCCGTCGAGGAGAATTGTTCTCTCCTTTGCTTCATCTCGAATCGTAGCAGAGTGAAAATCCGTATCGTACAGGATCTTTGAGTAAATCTCATCGGATAGAATGAAACAATCGGTCTCTTCAGCTAGTTCTGCGACTGCTTCAAGCTCAGATTTGGTCATGACACTTCCAGTTGGATTCTGAGGTGAATTTAAGATGATGAGCTTGGTATTTGCAGTCATTCGAGCAGCAATATCTTCAGGATCTAGACGAAAATCATTCTCTTCCTTGAGTCGAATGGGTATTGGTTTAGCACCGATATAGTGACAGAGAGACCCATAGGTTGGGAATCCGGGGTCAGGAAAGAGCACTTCATCTCCAGGATTACACGTACCCATCATAGTGGAATAGATTCCTGATTTTCCACCAGGGAATACTATGATTTGATTCTGAGATGGACGAAATCCGTGGGTGAGTTCCACCTCATCCTGAAGAACCTGTTTAAGCTCAGGAATTCCTCCAGAAACAGAGTATCCGGTGTATCCATCTTCAATAGCTTTAATCCCTGCTTGTTTGACGTGGTCGGGAGTTGAAAAATCAGGTTGGCCAATTTCAAAATGAAGAATTTTCTTTCCGGATCTCTCAAGTCGACGAGCTTCACCCATCACAGCGATTGCGCCCTCACCTAGTATCCTGTACATTCCATCTGCAAGTGGCTTCATTCTCAGATACTCCGACGAAAGAATGCAAATCAGCTATTAATCGATGTCTGTTTGTTCAAGGGAATGAAGTAGTTATTAGAAGTCCAGTGAATAATTCATTGATACAGTGCTTAGTTGAGGTGTTTGTCAATGGCAGCGAAAAGCTCAGCACTTCGAATTGGTTTTGTTAAGAAATCGAGTGCTCCCGACTCTATAGCTTCTTCTTTAACAGTTTCGTCAGCACTGATGAACAATATCCGAACGCTAGAATCAATATGCATTATCTCACGTGTTGCAGTGGTTCCATTCATCACAGGCATTCTATGATCCATCAGGATAATATCGGGTTTTGGATTCGATGCTGTGAAAATTTCAACCGCTTCGGCCCCATCATAAGCATGGCCAGTTACAGTGTGTCCATTTATTGCCAAAATGCGTTCTAGAACTTTGTGGAGAAAAGCATCATCATCTACTATTAATAGTGAAGCCATTATTGTAATCCTCCTTCCTTTTTGGATCGGATAGTTCCAATTTTTGAAAGACGTAGTAGTAATATGAAATTAGCCCCCTTATCTGGCTGACCTTCAACTCTATCCTCAACCCGAATATAACCACCATAATTCTCCAGAACATGTTTGGCCAGTGTTAGACCTAAACCAAGCCCACGAGGATTCGGGGGTTTCTGTGATAGTTGGTCGAAAATTGCTGATTTGCTTTCAGCAAATATCCCAGGTCCAAAATCTTTGACTTGCATTTTCAGAAATGGTGTGTGAGGAACTGTTTCAACTTCAACCTCAATTTTAACACTGTTCTTTGAATCGAATTTCATCGCGTTCTGGAGTAGATTCTTAATTATCTCGAACAGGTATTCGTCTGCAGTCACATAATATTGACCTGTTTCAAGATTCGTTGATAGTTGCATCTCTTTATGTGAGTAAGCAGTTTCAACCGCTTCTTTAGCAGCAAATAATGTTTCACCAAGATCACTACGAACCAATCGTGGAGCCTTTCTTGCAATTTGCCAGAGTTTCTTCACGTTTGAGATCAAGTTTGAACCTCTCTCTACTTCATTCATGCTCTCCCGGAGCAGGTTTTCTAGAGCTTCGGGTAGTTCTGGTGAAAACAGTAGAACCTCAATAGTTGACAGAACTTCTTGATTTATCCCAGTCAAATCATGAGTCATCAAATCTAGTAATAGCTCAGCTCGAGATTGCTCATGTCGAAGCTCATCCATAATACGACCTTGGTCAGTTATGTTCTGAAATACTCCCACTGCAGAAACAACTTTCTTGTCATCATAATATGGGAACAGCTGCCCCTCAACCTGAACAGGAATTCCATTCTTTGTAATGAAAGTCGTGACAAAGTGTTTATTCTTATGACCTTTCAGAGTTTGTGAAATTGCGTCCTCGGTAGTATGGAGATATCCAGGGAAGATAAAATCTTTCAACTTGAGATCTGAAAGCTCATCATTGGCATAACCAAGAGTGTGCAACCAAGCTGAATTGGCGTACTGAATTGTGCCATTGGATCCGACACTATGAATCAAATCTTCAGTACCCTTGACAAATGCGCGGATTATCTCCGCTTCATCTTTCATTAGGTTTCCACCTTGTTTGTCAACCCTCAATCACAATCAACTAGGACACTAAGTTCCAACACAGTTGAAGCCACTTTTTTTATGTAATGTTTTATTTATATCAACAGTTGTGACATATACAAGTTCCATCATGTAGTTGGAATTATACTATTTCCTTCGGCTTTTGTTATTTTGATAGATTACAGGGATAAGTAGAATGGGGCCCAAGGGGGGAATCGAACCCCCGGCCAAGGAGCCACAATCCTTGATGTTACCATTATACCTGATGAAGCAAACTTCATCAGCTTACACTACTTAGGCCTTAGGTTTTAGGTGCGGCGTTCTCCGGTCAATGATTTTAACTTATTAGGTTATCCTTCGAAACTTGAAACATAAGAACAGTATGCTTGAGCCTTCAAGGTAAAGAACATCTTTGGACATCTTAGTTATTTTCGAACATCTTGGCTTTTCTCTCAGCCTCTTGAGCTTCTTCGAACTTTTCTTGATGAATGAGCGCAGTTGCTAACCCTAACCACGCATGGGGATACTCTGGTTCAATCTCAAGAGCACTCTTGTATGATACTTCTGCATCTGTCCATTGTTCTTTCGAACATTGCACGCTTCCTAGAATCACCCAAGCCCCGCTGTTCTCTGAGTCAGAATCCAAGATAGTCCGTGAAATCCTCTCAGCTTCATCGTGTTGTTTTGCCATGAACAAATCAGCGTGAATGTTGTTCTCGAACGCTTTCTGACGGAACTCTTCAGCAAAATCGTTCTTCCCGACTAGATTGTACAAATAAGCTAGACCATACAACAACCGAGGATTAGGTACCTGCCTGACCACGCCCTCTAACTTAGAAATCGAATTCTCAATGATTGCCGGTTCGAGTTGGTACGCCTTCTCGAGTGCCTGTCTACTATGATGGAACTCTCCAATCTGGATGAGATGTATACCTAGGCACTCTTGGAACGTCGCATTATCAGGTTCAAATTCAACAGCTTTTCGAAAGGATTGAACTTGACTCGCGAGGTTGTCATCAGGCCCCGCTTTGCCCATGTTCCTTCTGAACGTTGGTAGTGTTCCTAGCAAAAACCAACCACTTGCATATTCTGGCTCTTCGTGTAGGAGTTCTTTAAGGATATCCTCAGCTTCATCGAATCTACCACTCCGTGTCAACCCAGAGGCTTCTGTGAACTTTTGGTGAACAGCATCCGAGAATTTGCTCTTGGTCACTAACTGAAACTCTCCGACTGTAATACCCGCCTAGCCACTATTAAAGACCGCGTCAATGGCTAGTATTAGATACGGATCCAAGAGATACAACTTTTCCGAAAAATGTTTCCAACCTTATGCGGTTATAGTTAGCAGGAAGCTCAACCTGCCTCCAGTGCTCATAGAACTTAGCGAAACCCGTACCTCTCATGAACTTTGGGAGGTCCGGCCTGTCGCTCAGATCCTCCAGAGTAATGAAAACCTGAACAATCCCAGACTTCACCTTTACAGATGTTGGTAGGTTGAACTTGAAGAAATACGGACCATAGAAGGTTCGCTCCTTCTCAACCACATACTCAGTATCATACCTCATCTTGATCTCGTCCTTCTTCAACTCAAAGTCCATTGCTCTGTCCAGACGGACAAAATCAACGGTCGATAAGTACGGCTCTCTTAAGTCACCGTAATAGAGCTTCTGTCTTTTACTCCTAATTCCCCCAGCAAAGTCGCCAACTGCAATTATCCGCCTGTCTGTCAGAATGATGACACCTGACCTACCTATATTCTTCTTCTGGACTCCAATTGTCCCGCTTTCATAGAACAAAATCTCTTCATCAGGTTCAAAGACACCGGCATCAGCTAAAAGGCTAATAGTAACCTCAAACGGACTTGGGCACCCCTTCTTGAATTCCATATAGTGTGTAAGAGATGTTTGAACCTTCTCGCCCACACTTCTATTTCCTGTATATGCAAGGATTGAGCAGAGGTCTAAAAAGACATTCTTCTCACCCATCTTTAGGTGCTCAAGCGCCATCTCGCGAAGAAAGGATTCTTGCTCTCTGTCAAAGGAGATGTCCCCGAGATGAGCCTCATACTTGAGGTTATCAATGATTCCAGAGTACCCCCAGTACTCATCGGACGAATATGGGCATCCCTCAATTCCTTCCAATGCATTCCTAAGCCGCTCAAAGTAGGTCGTCTCAAGCATTACGACATCGCTCCATAAACTCGGGCTGCAACAGTAGCTAATTGCAGGGCTACTGCTGCAAAATTTAGAGCAATAAGCATTCTGGATGACTGCTGAAGCCCTGAAGCACCAAACTGCCCAACGATAGACCAAGATGCCTTGAACTGGGCAATCCTTCTTCCAATAAATCCACGGTTGGTTCCAACCTCGTTTTCAACAAAGTCAATTGCTGATTCATAAAGATGAGCACCAGCTGGGTCATTCATCATGGCTCTACGCTGACCAATCGATACGAGAACTGAGGCCGCGATGAGACCTTGTAAAGCTATCTCTGCAAACAGACCTCCCTCACCAAAGGCAGTACCAATCGCACCCAGTGTGAACAAGAACATAAACCCTGACAGGAAGTGCGTACCGTAGTGCAAAACGTATTTCAGTGCCGTTTGACCTAACATCCCGGCACGACCTAGAAGGTTGTACGCATCAGACAGTGGTGAAACACCCAAACGTATCCCATCTAACCAACCTTTTGCCGAACTCCGCAGCCAAAAAGCGGCAGCCCTATCACCTTTCAAAGAACTTATAGCACCTCGGACAGTTCCTCTGACACCAGCACCTGCACTGAGGACACCACCCACAACCATGAATGTAAGCTGGGTAAGGAGAAGATTGGCCACTGATGAAGTCGTAAATTGGAAGAAACTAAATTCGTGTCCAGGACCAATGAAACTGCTATTTTTTCCAAAGAGGGCAAAGGCACCCAGAAGAATCATTTTCAGATTCTCGTCCAAGACAGAGAAGCCAAGAGTATTACCTGTTATCATATCCATACCAAACACAACAGTTGGAACTCCTGCGAATGCCCCCCAACCTGCCGTACTACCAATGATGAAAGCACCAGCAGCAACAAGCACAGTCCCAACAACAATCATTACTGGCTTCATCGCCGCATGATTGACCTCTTCTGTATTCCACTTGGACTTATAATCCGCTATGTAGTCTCTGTCAATCTTAATCCTCTGATAGTGATAGTCAAAGAACACTAGGTTGTTGACATGAGCTAGCGTGTCTCCAGCCGCCAATGTTGCTGGGTCATTCCTATAGATTGTTGTGATCAGGAGTGGCGAGGAAACCTCAATCTCGGGGTCTCTTGAATTATAGAGAATCCGATTCTCGTACTGGCTATACGCCTCAGCAAACCACGATGAAGCAGCCCTTGATTGCCCAACGGAACTGGGAAGTGGTGATAGCTCATCAAGATCAATCCTTATAGTCGGGTCCATTCCGGCAGTGAGTGTTACTTTCTTTGTGTATGGTACATCCCTGATGCGCAGCTCTACACTCAAGTACAGGTCTCCCGCAGCTAACTCATCCTGTATATCAACCAAATCTAGGTCGAACTCTATGTAATTAGCCCTCACCATGGGGTACCTTATCAACGGGTGGTTGAAGAGGTCCTCCAAGTAACCTAATTCTCTGGCTGTTTATTGAACCACCAGTAATATGCCGCAAATACTGGAATTAACCAAGATACCACAAGGAGTAGTTCCCAAAAAATCACATGTAAAACAAATGAAACAATTAAGCCAATTGTCCATTCTCCAAGCCCAGCTGGGTAGGGTCCTACTGCTATCGCCTCAGCCACTACCCAAAGGAATACAAAAAGGGCTATGATTGCAGCTCCAATAAAATTCACTGCCATCACTATGGCCATTTTCCAGTGTTTCAGTAGAAATTTCTTCTTTTCTTCATCGAGTTGCTTTTCTTTCTTTTCTTCATTAACTTGCTCTTCGTTTATTCAAAATCCTTCTCAAATTAGTGCTAAAACAAATGTCATCTCGCTAATGAATCCTATGGTGTTTTCCAATTTTCATACGATAAGCAATTGGAATCAGTCGATATATCCGCAGATAATCTTCTAGAAGAATGGCCTCATCTCGATCACCATGGAGAACTAAAGTCGGTCTACAATCTTTGTGACGCGATTACCAAGAAGCCTCACAACCCTTAGAATTAACATCTAGTTAGAGTTCCGCAACGTATATGGTGTGGGAGCGTGTCATTTTCTTCCTCAGATTCCTGGAGAATCAGAATATGGAAGACACCATCATTTTAACACAATCGGAGGTCAAAGAATGCCTATCAATGAAAGAGGCAATTGACGCTGTAAAGATTGCATACTCTGCTTTTGCAAAAGGTCGCGTTCAGATGCCAAGTGTGCAACATCTTGATGTTCACAAACACAATGGTGAAGTTGATATCAAGTCGGGGTTTGTTGAGGATTTTGGCCTAATTGGTACCAAGATTGCATCTGGGTTTTATGAGAATTTGAAGAAAGGATTCCCTCCTGGAATCGCAATAATTGTGCTTCTTGATCTGGAAACCAGCATGCCATTGGCGATCATGGATGGAACACACATCACTGCATATAGAACTGGAGCTGCTGGAGCTGTCGCAGCGCAAGTTCTTGCGAGGAAGAACTCGAAAAATGTAGGTATCCTAGGTGCGGGCACTCAAGGAAGGATGCAGCTGCTTGCACTTCAAGAGATATTCGATATTCAGAATGTGAAGATATGGGACATTGAGAGAGGTCTGGCTGAGAAGTATGAAAAAGAGATGTCGATCAACGTTCAGGTAGTGGACACTCCGGAACAGGTCGTGCGTGATGCAGATATTCTTGTAACAGCAACACCCTCTAAAAAAGCGCTCATAGGAGCCGACGCAATTCATGAGGGGCTTCATATCAACGCCATAGGTGCCGACGGTCCTGGAAAACAAGAACTGGATCCAGCTATTATGACTCGTGTATCAAAGATAGTCGTGGATAGTCTTGCACAATGTCGTAGCATTGGAGAGATACAGCACGCTCTTGGTAAGGGATTAATCTCAGAGTCCACTATCCATGCCGAGATTGGTGAGATTCTCAATAGCGATAAAGTTGGGAGAGAAAACGAGAGTGAGATAACGATTTTTGACGCGACCGGTTTATCTGCTCAGGATATTGCAGCTGCAAAGATAGTATATGATGCCGCAAAGAAAAAAGGATTGGGAAAAAGAATCAACTTACTTGGATAACAGAATTCTGTTGAAAAAAATATGAAGGGTTCGTTATTTCAATATCTATCGTACGTTTGTCGATGCCAAATCATCAGTCCTGAGAGTGTCATAGTAATTAGACCTTGAAGAAAGCAAGTTTATTGAGTTAGCGCTCAATAGACTTCAATATGATGATCTCATCTTCTAGGTCATCAATTTTATTTGTCATCTCGAGAACCGTATTGAGAAGTACTGAGATAAGATACCCATAGTTAACGGTGTATTTGTTCTCCTTACGATCGATAATGTTTGCTTCCTCAAGCCTTCTTGCTGCATTAGTTATCGATTGTTTTGATACCTTTCTCTTATCCACAAGACTATCAACGGTCTTGCGAACTGCACGGGGCTCGACAGGGGTTCCCTTCAAATCTCCGAGGAGACTATTGAGCACCATCAATCCAGCACTCATACGGGGATTCATCAATTTTGCAAAGGTAAGTTCAAGGTCAGTTGTCATGCTACTCTTCCGACTCCCTAGATTGGATGGACCTAGTAAACGCTAAGTCTGTGAAAAACCTTCTCTTCATGTCCCGAGAGGCTCATGGGGCTGGAAGAAACACCCCCCTCCAATAAACGTTTACACTACATTATTCCTGTACAAAAGAAGTATAACTCAGGAAGATACCCCTTCTTTGAGCGTGTCTTTGAGTGGTAGCTGGTGACATAGAACGAGTCGTGTTCGTTTCAGTCATTCATACAGATCTTGAGAGTGTCAAAGAAGCTCGCAGAGTAGTGAGAAACACAAAACCAGATGTAGTTGCAGTGGAGCTTGATCATGAACGCTACCAACAACTCATTAATCCACCAGAGGACAAAGAAAGTACACCATACTCGGGCGATGCTGCTCAGGATCTCATGCAACAACTAGCAATGTTAGAGAAGAGCCTGGGAGATATCACAGGATCAGATGTTGGAGATGAGATGCTTGCCGGAATCGAAGAAGGACGGGAAGTGGGAGCAAAAATAGCACTTGTTGATAGACCAATGTCGGATACAATCCATGCTATGATGAAAGTACCTACTGATGAACTATATCGATTGACGGGTATGCTTCCAGATGCGACAGAGGATATTGAAGAAGGGGGAGCAAGTGAACTGCTTGACATGCTCAAGGAAGATGGCGCGGTGGATGATTTGATTGACCAATTTAAGACCGAATTTCCCAAACTTGCGGACGTTCTTATCGAACAGAGGGACCAGTATGTTGCTAAAGCACTCCAATTCATCCTCAATGATGTAGAAGGTAAAATCGTTGTTGTTCTAGGAGCAGGACACATCCAGGGTGTTAAGTCAGCATTGAACCAACTTCTTCAAGAAGTTGACTAGAATTCTAATGCACCAATCAAATCATCAATGCCAACACCAGTTTTTGAACTCACTCTAATAACGGGTAACTTTGCATCAACTTCCCGGATGTCTCTTTCTAAGGCATCAATATCGAATTCAAGAGCGTCAACTAGATCTATCTTATTGATAATAATCATGTCAGCATGTTTAATTGTCAATGGATGCTTTCTGACCATGTACGGACCTTCTGTGATACTCACGACAACTATCTTTTTTGCAGCCCCGAGTGGATATCCAGCAGGACAAATCAGGTTCCCAACATTCTCAACAAAAATCACTTGGTACTTGGAGAGGTCAACATCCATGAGTGCTACTTTGATCATTCTTGCATCTAGATGACACGCAGTTCCAGTGTTGATTTGAATAGTGTCAATACCATGAGATGCCACTCTATCAGCATCTATTGTAGTCTCGAGGTCTCCAGCCAACATGAGAATGCGATACTTTTCACGCATTCGTTCACAAAGTGACTCAATGAGCTGAGTTTTCCCAGTCCCCACAGACCCCATGATGTCAATAACGGTTATTCCGTGCGCTTTGAAGAGGTCAGTATTAAGAGATGCGGCATCCTCATTTGCACCAAAGAGATCTTTTTGAATGTCTATCTCGATGGTCTTCTGTCCATTGTCGGAATCTGTCATTTTATTCTAACCCTCTATTTCACCAAGTTCAAGTTGTTCGGTTTCTGGATATATATAGTGTCCAGCTATTGGGCGAATAATTAGCTGTTCAATAAGAACTGCAGGAATTACCCAGATAAGAGTCTGAATTGCATCAACAATGGCGGATACTATGATTATCTCAATAGGGAAGCCATATAGTGCAGAGATCAAGAATGTAGGAATGAATCCACCAATAATAGGAGCTCCAATAATTACAAGGAGATAATACTTTAAGGTGTCCCGGTTAATCACAATATGGATCGCGTATCCAGAGCCAATGCCTAAGCATATATTTCCGAGAAAGGGTAGTAAAGGGGGCTCAGCAAGTGCCAAAGCTCCTCCCAGACCGGTTATTGCTCCAACAAGAACACCACCTGGCACTCCTCCAATTATCCCTCCAAGAAGTGAAAAAAGAAAACCAGGGGTTAATTCTACAACGCCAAAAATCAGCGGGATGTGAACAAATACTCTCACGACAATTCCCAGTGCCGCAATCAATGCGAGTGTGGATAATGCTACAGAGTTCTTTCGCAGTGGTATGAGCTCCATGAACTAGTCCTCGTTATGTAGATCATTGAGATGTTGGCGGCCAACTCTGCAACAAGAACTTTCTGGTTGCTTCATACCAATCATCTAGTTGAGTTAGAATCTCTTCTCTCACTTTTTCAGTGGACTTTGCGATATATTTGTAATAATACCCACCCCTGTCAATGGATTGGGTTCTACGGTCAACCAAGTCCTTCTTGTGAAGCCTGTTCAGAACTCGTTGTACAGTACTTCGATCTTTCTCAACCACAACTGCA
>VAPC010657070.1_pt1 | contig 21958 bp, 22 predicted proteins | sample 3395121 | NCBI WGS metagenome assembly VAPC01 (sample SAMN08290434, study PRJNA428436) | hydrothermal vent metagenome | isolation source: Deep-sea hydrothermal vent chimney | place: Indian Ocean: Southwest Indian Ridge | depth 1711 m m
ACCGATTCATCCTTATTTTTTCTCCTGTTTTCTTTATAATATAAGTACATTTAAAATAATATGGACAATAAACTGATAATTTTCACAGACCTTGACGGGTCACTGCTTGACTCAAAGTATTCTTTTGAAAAAACAAAGCCCGCTCTTGAAATGATCAAAAAAAAGAATATTCCTCTTGTTCTTTGTTCAAGTAAAACCAGGGCGGAAATAGAGTATCTGAGGCGCAGGCTGAAAAATTCTCATCCATTCATATCTGAAAACGGGGGAGGCATTTTTATCCCTGACAATTATTTTACATTTCAGGATAGAACCCGATCAGCCGGAACCCGAAAGAGAACGAAATACCAGATTGTCCGTCTCGGCGCTGAATATCACGACCTCAGAACGGCCTTTGTGGAACTGCGGGACATGGGCTTTAATATGAAAGGCTTTGGAGATATGAGTGTCAAAGAAGTGTCTGAATTAACGGGGCTGAGAATGTCAGATGCCAAAAGGGCAAAACAGAGGGACTTTGATGAACCTTTTACTTTCAGGGGCAGTCCATACGCTTTGAGAAAGTTAAAGCTGGCTGTAAAATCAAAAGGGTTAACTTATACCATAGGGGATCATCACCATCTTATGGGAGAGAGCGACAAGGGAAGGGCAGTTGATATTTTATCAAGGCAGTTCAGGAGACAATATGGAAAGATAATTACTGTTGCTCTCGGTGACGGACCGAATGACATAGAAATGTTCGACAAAGTTGATCACGCGGTAATAATTCAGAAGCCGGATGGTTCATATGATAAGAAGATAAAAAAGAAGAAACTGATAAAAGCTGACGGGCCGGGGCCTGAAGGGTGGAACAGGGCGGTTTTACGGCTTCTTGATAATTACAATAATTAGAAGCAAACCGTTTACTTAAAGCTGTGCTTATCCGAGGGGAATGTTCCTTTTTCTATTTCATCTTTGTAGGTTTCAACTGCCTTCAATGCTTCTTCTTTCAGGTTTGAATACTGCTTTGCAAATTTCGGCACAAACCTTTCAAAAAGGCCTATCACATCATGAAGAACCAGGATCTGACCGTCACAATGCGGACCGGCTCCAATGCCTATCGTAGGTATCGAAAGTTCATCTGATATCTTTTTTGCGAGGTCCTTTGGTATTGCCTCAAGCAGTAAAGAGAAAGCCCCTGCGTCTTCAACAGTTCGGGCCTCATCAAACAATTTCTTTGCCGCTTCTTCGGTTTTACCCTGCACCTTGTAGCCGCCCATCCTGTGTATTGACTGTGGGGTAAGCCCGATATGCGCCATTACAGGAATGTCTGACCTTGTCATCGCTCTTATATGATCGGCTACCTCCGCACCGCCCTCCATTTTTACCGCGGCAGCGCCGGCCTCTTTTAAAAATCTGCCGGCGTTCTTAAGCGCATCCTGAATGCTTGTCTGGTATGACATAAAAGGCATATCGCCCAGGACCATCGCATTTTTAACAGCTCTTGTCACCATCCTGGTATGGTAGATCATCTCATCCATAGTTACGGACAGGGTGTTTTCAAGGCCCTGAACAACCATTCCAAGTGAATCACCGACCAGGATCGCGTCAATTCCCGCTTCATCAACAATCTGCGCGAACGGGTAATCATAAGCGGTTATCATAGTGATCTTTTTGCCGCTTTTTTTCTTTTTTATGAAATCCTGGATTGTAAACATCTTTTAATTGACCATTTTCTATTGCTAATTGTTAATTGAAACGTAATTCAACAATCATCAATCTAAAATCAACAATTGCATTATTGGTTTACTATTTCTACCACTTCAAGGTCAAAAGTAAGGTCCTTGCCCGCCAGAGGATGGTTAGCATCCATTTTAAAGCCTTTTTCAGTGCGGCTTACCACTGTTACCGGGAAAGAAGTGCCGTCAGGCGCGTGCATCTGTATGGTCTGTCCTATCTGGGGATCAAAGTCTTTAGGTGTTTTATCATTCCCGAACTCAAATACCTTTTTTTCCTGGCGGGGCCCATAGGCATCTTTCATAGGAATATTTACTGTCTTTTCTTCACCGACCTTCATTCCGATCAGGCCTTTTTCAAAGCCGGGGATCACTTTTCCTTCACCAAGAGCAAACTCCATGGAAGGGCCTCCTTTTGAAGATTCAACCACTTCTCCGTCATTGATTTTCAGCGTGTAATGCACCTTAACCTTGTCTTTTTCTTTTACCATCATTGTAAATCCTCCAATCTTTAATATATTTATAAAAAATTACCCTGTCGAAGTCAAATTATAACACACATGACAGCACATAATCGCCGGGCCTTTATGTTTATTTTCGCGATGTTTCGAGAATTGCATATGATCTCTTAAATGCGATCCAGAAGGCCTTAAAGGAAAATATCAAGATCAATATTACTGCCACACCTGTAAAGGCTGTGAATATGCCGTTATCAAAAAGATCCGGTTTTAATATATAGACCGTGCTCGTCCCAAACATTATGACGAAAACACCAAGTATTATGTAAGTAGAAGCAACAAGGATAGACAGACAAAAGATTCTTATTCGCCTCATAGCTTCAATCTTCCTCTGCCATGTTATTTCTGAGTCCTTCCTGCCGGCTTCAGGGCGGATAGTGCAGGCTTATTAAAGAAGGCCCGCCCTTTCCATTATTGCAGGCACTTTGTCCTCCGCGCCGATAGCCATTATATGAACTCCGTCACAAATATTTTCTTCTTTAAGCTGTTTGATATGCCGCGACATAATATCGATTCCTGTATCAAGAGCTTTTTCTTTTCCTGCCGCCTTAAGTTCGTCTATAAGCTCCTGAGGAACTGTTATTCCCGGGACAAACTTGTTCATAAAATTCGCCATCCCGGCGCTCTTAAGAAGAACCAGGCCGGCCAGTATCTTAACGGGGTATTTTCTCGCGTGTCCCATAAAACTCTTGAAATTATCTATATTGTATACAGCCTGCGTCTGAAAGAACTTTGCCCCGGCCTCCACTTTTTTCCCAAATTTCACAAGCTGCGGCTCCAGAGGATTGGCCTCGGGTGTAACAACGGCTCCCTGATAATAATCAGTAGCTCCCTGCATGTCATTCCCCATCATGTCTTTTCCCTTATTAAGGGAATCAACAACCCCGAGAAGCTGAACCGATTCAATGTCATATACCGGCTTTGCCTCTTTATGGTCACCTGCGTTAGGATGGTCTCCGGTCATACATAGAACGTTCTTAATCCCCAGAATGCCTGCCCCGAGGAGGTCTGATTGAAGTCCTATCCTGTTGCGGTCCCTGCATGTCATCTGAAGCACAGGCTCGATCCCCATGTCAAGAAGGACTTTACAGAAAGATGTTGAGCTGATACGCATTACAGCAGACTGGTTATCTGTTACATTTACAGCATCTACCTTTCCTTTGACCATTTCCACTTCATGCACGATTTTACTGATATCAGTTCCCTTGGGAGGACCTGCCTCTGCCGTAACAACAAATTTGCCTGAATTAACAGCTTCTTTAAAACTCACTTTATTTCCTCCTCAATAAATTATTATAGTTAAGAAATACAAACTCACATTCCGTTCAAGTGGAATTAGCAGCTAATACGATTAACGGTTTGCTATTCCTTTGCCGGTTTCTTTTCCCGGGCGTTAAGTGACATCGGTTTTCTGTGTGCCGCCCAGTTCTTGGGTTTTGCTATCTGTTCCATATCTTCAAGCCTGTTGATCTTGCTTAGCCTGTTATATATTCTTACCCAGGCGCAATCTACTTCAGAACTGACTTCGCATTTACCTTCATTAGTTCCTCCGCATGGGCCGTTCAGGAGTCCCTTGGGACAGGCTGTAACAGGGCATATTCCGCCTGTTTTGTCCAGTATGCATTCTCCGCAAAGTGAGCACCTCTCGTCAAACATCTGAAGCCTGGTCATATTGCCGAGAAACAGAGAGTCATTTGTGGGGTATACCGGTTTGTCCGGATACAGATCAACAGCCGATTGCGTACCGGCTCCGCATGACATGACAAGGATACATTCAGCTTCGGCAATATTATCTTTCATGGGCTTAAGTTCAACCTTTGTGCCGAGCACCTGACAACCGGTCTTTGCCACAAATGTGCCGGTAACTTTTTTGCCGTCTGCTTCAAGTGACTCCTTCATGGCCGTGAGCTCAGTCTCTCCTCCCGTAGCGCACAGGGTTGCGCACTCTGAGCATCCAATCAGAAAGAAACTCTTATAGTCCTTTATGTTGTCTTTTAACTCGTCTACCTTTCGCTTTTGTGTGATAATCATTCATTCTCTCCTTTAAGTTAAAGTAGCGAGTAGCTGGTAGAGAGTAGCAAGATTTTTGATTGTAAATCTTAGATTTTAGATTTTTATATTTTTTCTCTCTACTCGTTGCTCTCTACTCTTTACTTTTTTACATCCCTGCGTGCATTATTGCCGATTTAACGGTGTTTTTCATCAGCATCGTAATAGTCATCGGCCCGACTCCTCCAGGTACCGGAGTAATCGCGCCCGCAATTTCTTTGGCAGCGTCAAAATCAACATCCCCTTTTAGTATGGCTATCATCCTTCCGGTTTTTTCGCTCTTCTTCTCGCCCACGCGATTGACTCCAACATCAATGACGCAGGATCCAGGTTTTATCCATTCAGGTTTTACAAGATTAGGTACGCCCGCTGCTACTATAAGAATATCAGCGCGTTTGCAATGATCCTCAAGGTTCTTTGTTCCTGTATGGACAACGGTGACCGTAGAATTCGCACCCTTTCCTTTCTGAAGCAGCATGTTTGCAATGGGTTTGCCCACGATGTTAGAGCGTCCCACAACCACCACCTCTGCGCCTGATGTATCAAAGCCGGAGCGTACAATAAGCTCCTGAATGCCTGCAGGAGTGCAGGGAAGGAACTTGACGTCGTCTCCTCCTATCATAAGACGGCCGACATTGACGGGGTGAAAGCCGTCTACGTCCTTGTCAGGATTAATGGCATTAAGCACTTTCTTTTCATCAATGTGTTTTGGAAGCGGAAGTTGTACAAGAATACCGTGGATCTTGGGATCCTTGTTGTACTTGTCTATAAGATTCAGCAGATCTGCCTCAGACAGATCATCAGGCTGATCGTCCTGGATCGAATTAAATCCGAGTTCATGAGCTGTTTTCTGCTTTGCCGTGACATAACTTATGGAAGCAGGATTGCGGCCGACCAGAATAGTTACAAGTCCTGGAACAATACCGTGACTGTTTTGCAATTTCTCAACATCTTTTTTAAGCTCTTCTCTTATTTGCGCGGCAATGTCTTTGCCGCTGATGATCTTTGCTGACATATTACCCCCTGTTTTAATTTACGATTTGCGATTGTTGATTTTTGATTTAATTTTTAAATAATTTGTCTTTCAATCGCCTGCCCCGTAGTCCAAGTCCGTATGGACTTTACGGGGTCATTCATCAATTACCAATTCACTCAGACCCCTTTTTTTATAAGTTCAAGCAGCTCCATCCTTGTAGACTCTTTGGTGCGGAATATTCCCCTGACCGCCGACGTCACTGTCCTTGCGCCCGGCTTTTTGATACCCCTCATGGAAAGACACAGATGCTCCGCGTCAACAATCACCATTGCACCCCTGGGTTTTAATTTTTTCATTATCAGGTCAGCAAGCTGGGTTGTAAGACGCTCCTGCACCTGCGGCCTTTTGGCAAACATCTCAAGTGCCTTGGCCAGTTCGCTTAGCCCTACGATCCTTCCTCCTGAGGGTATGTATGCAACGTGAGCCTTACCTATAAACGGAAGCAGGTGGTGCTCGCAGACAGAGTAAAACGGTATATCCTTGAGAAGGACCATTTCATCATGACTTTCACCCTCTATCGGCTTTAGAATTTCCTCTGTCGCCATATTAAGACCTGAAAATATTTCTTCATATAAAACTGCAAGTCTCTCAGGCGTATCCTTAATACCCGGCCTCTGTGTATCCTCCCCGATGCCTTCAAGGATCAGTTTTGCTCCTTTTATGATTTTCTTTCTGTCCATATCAAATCCTCATTGCCGCCGAAGAGATCAAATCAGCGGTCTTTTTTTTGCAGTTTATAACTCGTTCCTCAGTGACTATTTTGTCTATGCTGACATCGTGTACTTCTTTCGGCACCTTTGGAATTATCTGTTCTTCAAATGCCAGCGCAATAATGTTAACATGCATTTTTGATTTCGACAGCAGTTTGTCATAATACCCTTTACCATATCCAAGTCTGTTCCCGTTCATGTCAAATCCGGCCCCCGGGATTATCACAGTATTAATATCTTTTAGTGTTATTTCACGGCTCCTTTTATGCATCGGCTCCAAAATGCCCATGTAACCAGGCTTAAGTTCTGACACATCATTGATAATATATAGCCTCAATTGTTCTTTTCCGGCATCGACCAGGGGCAGGGCTATTTTTTTCCCTTTGCCAAGAGCACGCTTTATTAATGAAATAGTATTAACTTCAGATCTGAACGAGGCATAGAACAAAATACTCTCAGCCCTTTTGAAATCAACCAGCTTCAGAAATCTCTGTTCTATTAAGGCGTTCTTTTTTTTTCTTTCCGCCGGCTTAATGCGGTTTCTTTTATTGATAATTACTTCCCTTATGCTTTTTTTCAAATGACGTTCTCCAGATTTTTCTTAATATCCTTTGCCTCTTTAAGTGCCTTCTTAGACGCCCTGTACGGCGGTATACCTTTAATGTCAGCCTCCATAATTTCGCTGTTAAAGTTAAGTTGCCCGAGGAAGTCCATATTGCTTAAATTAGCCTTTATAAAATCTGTATCTTCCTCACTGCGAATCTTATTGGCGACTACAAACGCTTTTTTTATGCCAAGCTCTCCGGCAAGCTGTTTAACGGCAGCAGCAGTCTGAATGCTTCTCTGCCCAGGTTCAACAATAACAATGAACGAATCTACACCTTCAGCAGTTCCCCTGGTGAGATGCTCTATTCCGGCTTCCATATCCACGATTACAACATCATCCCGTTCGATTATAAGATGCTTTAACAGTCTTCTTAAAAGCGCGTGTTCAGGGCAGTAACAGCCGGAAGCGGCAAACTTGGATTTGCCCATCACAAGCAGTCTGATCCCGTCTATTGAATACCCGAATTCCTCAGGTATGTCGTCTACCTTTGGGTTGATCCTGAATATACCTCCACTGGTTCCCGGTTTCGCTCCTGTTCTTTCCTCAATAAGTTCTGACAGCTCTGCTATGGGCCTTATTTTACTAATCTCTTCTTTTGAGATACCAAGCGCCTGAGCAAGGTTGGCATCAGGGTCTGCGTCAACAGCTATCACATTCCTGCCGTCTTTTGAATAAAGATGGCTTAAGAGTGCGGCAAGAGTAGTCTTTCCCACTCCGCCTTTACCTGTTATTGCAATTTTCAAATGGTACCTATGCTCAAAACATCCACGGCAATTTATAAAACCGCACTATTTAATTGTTTCGATACAAGCAAAAATTTTACCATTTGAGGTGTTTCTTTGTCAAAGCAAAGGTGATCATAGTTAAGGGATAATTATCAGCAACTATGCGGAATTGTTCAATTTTGCAGCTTTGTTAGCATAAATAGATTGTAAAGAACGTTTACATTAAGTGCTTCTTATAGTTATAATATGAAAGAAGCTGATATTTGACGAATTTGACTGGTCAAATTCTCAACTAATAAATTTTTTTTAGGAGCATAAGCGTTGTCAAAACTGTATTCCTTCAACCTGCGCAGATATCTTATTTTTTATGGTCTTTTGATAATAATCGTATCAATGGTGCCGCTGAGTTTAATTATTATCAGCAAGGAAAAAGAAATCTTGGTCAATTCAGAAATATCAGCCATAAGAGAATCCGCCCGACAGCTGACGCATCGTCTTCACGACGAAGAAATAATCAATAAATCAGAGCAGTTCGCAAATATGCAAATAATTCTTGGAACATCATATTACGACAAGCTCGATCAAATCCTTGGATCTTTCATCCGTGAATCCGCGGAAATAAAAAAGATCAGCATTTACGGTGTTAATAATGCCAGGATTTATTCAATTGGTTCGGAGGATGCTGGTTTCGAATTGTTTTCAGATCTTCTAATGGCCGCTTTGAATGGCGATGTCAGTTCCAGGCTGACCAGGCACAGGCAACCTGATTTCTCAGACAATGGCAAGCTGTCCAGCATGGATATGCTGACTGTCTACGTGCCGATATTCGCTGATGAAATGGATGCCGGCGGGTCAGGCCGTGTGATCGGAGTTTTTGAAATTCATAAAGATATGAATCCGATATTCTCAATTGTCAAGAAAGAGACGGTGAATATTTATCTGTTGTTGATGATCTCGATCGGTGCTTTGGTATTGTTTTTACATTTTGTTGCAGGCAAAGCTCATTCAATCATAGAGGAGAAGAATATTGAGATCAAAAGAACCAATATGGAGTTGAAGAAAGCCCAAAAAATAATCAGGGACAATATAGATGAAGTCATTGAACACAAGAGCTTTCATGTAAGATACAACAATAACGATCTTCTCAAATGCTGGGAGTTGAAGAATTGCGCTCAAACTCAATGTCCAAGCTACAAATCAGATGAGCTGCGATGCTGGCAGGTTGCCGGCACGTTCTGCGGAGGTAAAGCACAGGGCTTATTTGCTCAAAAGTACGGGGATTGTAAAAAATGTGATGTGTATAACCACGCCTGCAATAACAAGATCAATGTTATCGGCGAGAGCTTTAACAACATGATGACACTTCTTGAGCAGAAACACCTCGAACTTGAAAAACTCAACGAGAAACTGAAACATCTCGTAGATATTGATCCGTTGACCCAGATAGGTAACCGCCGAAGCTTTCAGAAAAAAATTGAGAGTATCCACCTCATGGCGCTTAGATACAAGAAAAATTACAGTCTTATTGTTTGTGATATTGATAACTTTAAGCTTTACAATGACACATACGGTCATCAAAAGGGAGACTATGTACTTGTTTCAGTAGCTAATACCTTCAGGTCCTCCATAAGGCAAACAGATGAAATATTCAGATGGGGCGGTGAAGAGTTTGTTATCATACTGCCGGAGCAGGGCCTGTCTGAAGCCCTTGTTGTAGCGGAGAGCCTGAGAACAGCAGTCCAGTCGATCGGCATAGAGCATAAGAATAATGATCATAATGTTGTAACTATAAGCTGCGGAGTTGCCTCAAACTCTGCTCTCAGCGGTTCAGATATAGGCTGGGAAACCCTGCTGAAACACGCCGACGATGCCCTGTACAAAGCTAAGGCTGAAGGCCGTAACCGGGTTTATTCCTCTGAAAATTCAGTTCTGAAATCATAGTTTTTTCCGGCCGCAATTGCTTTCTTCCGTTTATAATGAGTCGTACTTAATTGACTGCATTCAGTGTGTTCTGATAGCATTAAGATTAAAAAAGGAGCAAATCTGATGAAATTTCCCAGGATAATTCTTTCACTAATTTTTATGACCTCGTTTTTTGCCGCTTCTGCAAACGCTGGTATTCTTATGATCAGCTCAGATACTTCTCTACAAGGTACAGGCGGTGCCTCAATAATCAGGACATACATGGCAAAGAATAAGATGCGGGTTGAATCCGGTGAAAATGAAATAATCATATACCATCAGGACAAAGATATATTCTGGGCGATCGACAACAAGGAAAAGACCTATACGGAAATGACCAGGGCTGATATGAAAGCAATGAAAAGCCGGATGGACGAGGCCATGAAACAAATGCAGGCACAGATGAAAGATATGCCCCCTGAGCAGAGGCAGATGATGGAACAGATGATGCAGGGCAGGATGCCGTCTCAACCAGTGAAAACAACCTTTAAAAAAGTGCAGTCAAAAATTAAGGTTAACCGGTGGGTTACTGACAAATACGAGGGACACCGGGATGGCAGTCTTAGAAAGGAAGTCTGGAGTGCTGACATGGCTGAACTCGGGCTTGACAATGAGTCACTGCAGGTAATGACGGGACTCAGCGATTTTTTTGGTGAGATATCCCCGAAAAGCAATGCTGTACTTAAGCCCGGTTCAAAAGAATGGGAAAAGGAGAGGGGGTATGCCGGTATTCCGGTGAAAAGTATTGACTACCGTAACGGCCAGAAAACAGGCGTAAGAGAGATAAAAGAGATAATCAAAGTGGATTTTCCATCATCTCTTTTTGAACTGCCGGAAGGTTACAAGAAAATAGCAAATCCTCAAATGAGATAACGTATGGGGTCAGGTCTTGTATTTTAACATTACCTCTTTTTAATTACTTAAGGGATATGAAATTATTCCTGATTATCATCTGCCAGTTTATTTAGCAACTGATATACTTTTTTATTTCTGATTGCATCTCTGAGAGTCACAGTGCCCATAATTATGAAAAGTATGCCCGTAACAATGTACTCACCATCCATTGATAAGAAAAGAGCACTTAACCCAACTGTTAAACCCACTAAAATAGAAAAGATACCAGCAAATATAAACCCTTTAAATTTCTTAAAGTCTTTTTTGATAGCTTGAATTACTTTTGTTTCATCTGAATTCAGTATAATCTTTTTGTTTTCATTTATTACATTCATCTTTTGGCTTTCCTTTTTTGGGCTTTTCTTCCGGATTATAAGTTGGGAATCCTTGATCCATTAATTCCTTTATTCGATTGGTTTTTTCAGAAAAATAGTGAATTTTCAGTTGATCGTTATAGCATATGAGGAAAGAGGGGATTTATTTATTCATCCCTGACATGAGAGCCTGACGCATTACATCAACAGGCGGTTCTTTGCCAGTCCAGAGCTCAGAGGCGAGCGCGCCCTGCCACAGGAGCATTCCGAAACCGTTGAGGGTTTTTGCTCCTTTTTTTTCAGCTTTGCGCAGGAGACCGGTATTCTTATATATGACATCACATACAATCCAGTCGGAGTTGATAATATCAGGATCCAGGGGCAGGGGATCGTCAGGCTTAAGGCCCAGGGGGGTGGCATTAATAATAATATGAGAGCTACTGATTTTCTCTGTATCCTCCAGAAAAAACACATTATCGCGGATCTTTCTCAGGTCGGCCGCGAGCGCTTCCGCTTTAGGCCTCTCTATGTCAAACAAGGATAACTTTGAAGCCTTTTCACTCAAATAATAGCTTATAGCCCTTGAAGCTCCTCCGGCGCCGATCACGAAAACGTCTTTTCCTTCTACTGAAATTCCAGCCTCATCAAGCGAGCGCATAAATCCGCGGCCGTCGGTGTTATATCCGGTCAGGCGTCCTTTTGAATTTACAATAGTATTAACCGCTCCGATAAATTCCGCCTCTTTATCTACTTCGTCAAGGAGATCTATGACTTTTTCTTTGTGCGGTACTGTTATGTTTACCCCTGTCATATTAAGGCTTTTAATCGCCAAAACAGCGTCCGGCAGGTCTGCGGGCAGTACATTAAACGGGATATAACACATATCAATCCCAAGTTCTTTAAATGCCGCATTGTGCATTGCCGGCGAAAGAGTGTGCCCTATCGGGTGTCCGAAAATACCTGTTATCTTAGTCTTCCCGCTTACATCCATGAGTTATTCCTTTCAACAGCCCTTCCGGGGTTGATTCTATGGGTTTAACCTGCATTCCAAGACTCTCTTCAAGGTCCTTTAGTGTAACATTATCAAGAAATACATCTTCTCCGTTTCTCAGAACGACATCCGGGACCAGCAGGCAGTCTGCCTTGGTTTTTCCAACCACTGCCTTGAGTACATCTTTACCGGCAAGAAGCCCTGTTACTGTAACTGACGGGCCGAAGAATTTGTTTTCGATTTTGATTACATCCAGGGTCAGGCCGTCAATTGTTTTAAGCCTCTGCGTGAATTCTTCAAAAAAAGGCATAAACGATATGCCGCTAAAGATGGCGAAGTGCCGCGGCTCGATCTTCTTTGGCAGTTTCAGCTTCTTTGCGGCAGACTGAAAAACCGGCACAAGTCCTACTCCATTTTCCAGTTGAGGCAGGTCCCCGTATTCTTTAAGAGAAGGGAAGGGGACATCGGCTTTAATGTAAAACTCATCTGCAAGGTACACAAGCGGATCACCGTGCCGCTTCTTAAACCTTCTCCGTATCTGTTTCACGGTATCAATGACTTTCACAGCGTCTGATTTTTCAACAGGTCTTATCTGAGATTTTTTACTATACTTTGTAAGCCCGACAGGTACTACAGCTATTGAAGCCACATACGGATAAAATTTCTGCAGGTCCTTAATGGTTCGTGCGAGTTCATCTCCGTCATTAATGCCCGGGCACAGGACAATCTGAACATGCAATTTAATTCTGTGAGAGACGAAATCCTTTATTTCCTGGAGGATATCAGCCGCTTTGGGATTTCCGAGCATTTTCCTTCTGATGTCATTGTTGGTAGTATGAACCGATACATAAAGCGGACGAAGCCTCTGATCTATTATCCGTTTTCTGTCTGAAGGAGAAAGTTTTGAGAGAGTTATATAGTTACCGTACAAAAATGACATACGGTAGTCATCGTCCTTAAGATAAAGAGATTTTCTCATCCTTTTTGGAAGCTGGTCAATAAAACAGAAAATACATTTGTTTCTGCAGGATTTAACCTTGAAAGATTTCAGTTCGATCCCGATATTTGTCCTTTCCTTTCTCCTGATCTTGAATGAAAGATTTTTATCACCCCGCTGAACTTTCATATTGAGAGTGCTGTCTTTTGAGTAGAACATGTAGTCGATAACATCTCTTAGAGGATATCCGTTAATGCTGATAATTGAATCGCCTTTTTCAAGGCCGGACTGCTGTGCTGTACTGCCTTCATTGACATGACTGATAGTAACGTTCATTACGCCTGATTCCTTCTTTCACTCTCTGTATTGGCAAAAATCAGTCCATTATATACATAGTGAAGGCCTGATATCGCGGTAACTGCCGCGACTGTCATAAGAAACCACGAGTTTCCGAAAGTCTTTCCATATATATTAACAGAAGCAAGAACCAGACCTATCAGGATAAACTGCAATGCAATCGCGGTCTTGCCAAGCCTGCTCGGATCAACATTCAGGTTATGAGTGACAAAATAGATGATCAGGCAGCCTGTTACCACTATGAGGTCACGGCTGATAACAACTATCGTAAGCCACTTTGGGATCAGGCCGTACATGCTCATTATAATGAATGATGTTAACAGGAAAAACTTGTCAGCTACAGGATCGAGAATAGCTCCCAGCTTTGTAGTAAGGTTGTTTTTTCTTGCAATATATCCGTCAAGGCCGTCAGTAATGGAAGCGGCAACAAAAAAGATCAAAGCAAACAGGTAATTTCCATAAATCAGACTGGACGCAAAAAAAGGCAAAAAAAGTATTCTGGTTACAGTCAAGATATTAGGCAGGTTTCTGATCAAAACAAATACTCCTTAACATGCTTTAAATCATAATAATGGCGATATATCAATTAAATAGACTGCAACATCTAACAAATTACTTTAAAAAGTAAGCCCCCGTTACTACTTAGTAACAGGGGCTGTAATCAACTATTCGCAATACGATTAAAATACACCCTGCACCTTTCCGGTTTCAGTATCGACTTCAACTCTTCTGAAAGCAGGATTTGAACCGGTTCCCGGCATAAGACTTATCGCACCGGCAACCGGGACGATAAACCCGGCTCCATTGTATGTCAGAACTTCTCTTATTTTCAATTTCCATCCCTTGGGCACACCTTTAACAGAAGGATTGTCAGAAAGAGACAGATGTGTCTTAACCATACAAAGCCCCATCTTGGAAAGTTCAGGGTCTTTCTGGATCCTTGCAAGCGATGTATTTGCTTCAGTAGAGTAATCTACACCGTCAGCGCCGTATACTTCCTTCGCAATTAGCTCAATGCGGTCTTTGACCGGCTGATCGAGCTCATAAAGGAATTTGAATTCAGACTTTTCCTCACATGCCGCGACAACAGTCTCGGCAAATTCTATGGCTCCGTCCCCGCCTTTTTCCCAGTGTCTTGAAAGAGCCACCTTGGCGCCGGCAGCTTCCGCCAGCTCCCGTACTTTGGCTATCTCGGCATCTGTATCCGTATAGAATGCGTTAATGCATACAACCGGGCTTATACCCGCCTTTTTTACATTAGTGATATGATGCAGAAGGTTTGCGCATCCTTTTTCAACCCATCCTACATTTTCTGAACCATATTCTTTAGGCATGGCCTTGCCCGGCACCGGAACAGGCGCGCCGCCATGGCATTTAAGCGCCCTGATAGTAGCAACTATCACTGCCGCATCAGGAACAAGGCCGCTGAAGCGGCATTTCAGATTCCAGAACTTTTCAAACCCGATATCAGCTCCAAACCCTGATTCGGTTACATGGTAATCCGAAAGCTTGAGGCCTATCTGGTCGGCAATAATTGAGCTCTGCCCGATCGCGATATTTGCAAACGGACCTGCATGAACGATGACAGGCTGTCCTTCAAGTGTCTGCATAAGGCTAGGATTTAATGCCTGAACCATCCAGGCTGTCATAGCACCCGCAACCTGGAGGTCTTCTGTTGTGATCGGATCACCTTTTTTACTGTAGGCGACAACGATCTTGCCCATGCGCTCACGCATATCTTTCAGACTGGTGGCAACGGATAAAATTGCCATGACCTCGGATGAAACAGCTATTGCGAATTTGGACTTCATCATAAAGCCGTCTTTATTGCCGTTTACGCCGTCAATGCCGATTACTATATTCCTCAGGGTCTGAGCACAGAAATCCATTATCCATCCCATTTCCACCTTTGTCGGGTCCACATCAAGTCTTTCCATATTGCTAAGGCGCATAAGCTGTTCGTCAGTATAATTGCGTTCATGCTGCATCCTTGATGTAAGAGCGACCATCGCCAGGTTATGGGCGTTCATAATAGCATTAATGTCTCCGGTGAAACCAAGTGAGAAAGGTGTCAAAGGTATGCATTGTGCGAGTCCGCCGCCGGCAGCAGAACCTTTGATATTCATGGTAGGTCCTCCGGAAGGCTGTCTTATGGCAGCACTGACATTTTTGCCTATCTTTCCGAGACCCTGCACAAGGCCCATTGATGAAGTTGATTTTCCTTCGCCAAGAGGCGTTGGTGTTATGGCCGTAACATCGATATACTTACCGTTCGGCTTGTCTTTCAGGCGCTCAAGAACCGCCCTGTAATCGATTTTTGCAATATAATGTCCCTGCGGCAGAAGTTCATCTTTGGTCAATCCCAGGCGATCTCCGATCTCATAGATCGTTGACATATTCTTTTCTGCTTCTTCTGCGATTTCCCAATCAGCATGTTTAGTCGGATCAAGCGGCATCTTTTTACTCCTCCCTTTTTTTGTTTCTTTATTTGTTATCCGTTATCTGTTATCTGTAAATTAGGTGTTTCGTTTATCGATTAACGATTCACTATTAACTCTTAACGGTCTTAATAGCTGATAAGCGCGTTTATGAACTTTTCATTCATGCGCCTTATATTCATACTCATTATCAGGACCAGTTTCTTCATTATCTTCGATGTAAGGATCGTATCTTCTTTCTCCATCTTTTCGAAATCCTTTTTCGTGATCAAGAACACATCTGTATTCTCAAGGGCGGTCGCGTTAGCCTGATGGCGTCGCCTCTCAATAATCGACAGTTCTCCCAGGTAATGACTGGTTCCCAGTATAGCAAGCCTCTGCTTCCATCCGTCAGGAGTAGTCTTTGATATTTCAACTTTGCCCGTTATTATCAAATATAGCCCTTTTGTGTCCTCTTTTTCTTTGAAAAGGTCGTCTCCTTTGCTAAACGACATCTCTTTAACGATACCTGCAATTTTCTTAAGTTCTTCGTCGTTTAGACCTTCAAGAAGAACCTGTTTTTTAAGTAACATGTTTTTTATCATAATGCCCCCCGTTTTACAACTGTAAGATTAAAAATTAAAAAGCAAAATTAAGGATATTTTTAAAATTAAATTATTTTCTCCACAATTTAATGTTTTTCAACAGAACTACATTCGAATATTTTATTTTTTATTTTTAATTTTTTGTATTTTTACCGCGCACACCTTAAATTCCGGTATATTGCTTACAGGATCAAGGGCCGCATTAGTAAGCAGGTTTGCCGCGGCCTCTTTATAGTGGAACGGTACAAACACCCTGCCTTTTCCAACTCTCTTTGAAATCCTTGCACTTATTTTGATCTTTCCCCTTCTGGAGGAAACTCTGATCTTTTCTCCGTCACTTATTCCCGAACGGTCTGCGTCAGCTGAATTAAGTTCCACATAAGCTTCTGCCTCGACACTGTTCAGGGCATCGCCTTTTCTGATCATGGTACCTGTATGGTAGTGAAAGAGATGCCTCCCTGTTGACAGTATCAACGGGTATTCTTTATCCGGCAGCTCTTTAGACGGAATATAGTCTACCACACTGAAGACTGCTTTTTTTCTTGGGAAACCGCCTTTGAACAGATAAGGCGTACCCGGGTGTTCCAGAGTAGGGCACGGCCATTGAATTCCCAATTTATTTATCCTGCTGTAATTTATGCCGGTCACAGCCTGCCAGATGCTTCCTATCTCCTGAAACACCTCTTCAACGGAATTACACTTCATTTGATAACCAAGTCTGCTGCTGAGTTCGATAATGATTTGTAAATCTTCTTTTGCCTGTCCGGGAGAATCGACAGCTTTCCTCACACGCTGGACCCTTCTTTCAGTATTTGTAAATGTACCTTCCTTTTCAGCATATGAAGCCGCAGGTAAAACCACATCTGCCAGCCTGGCAGTTTCTGTAAGGAATATGTCCTGAACAACCAGCAGATCCAGCTTTTTAAATGCTTTAACCGTCTGGTTGATGTCGGGATCGCTAAGCGCGGGATTCTCACCCATTATATACATTGCCTTAAGCTTTCCCTTTAATATCTCATCGATCATTAATGTAGCGGTCAGGCCTTTTTTCTCTGAAAGCTTCACGCCCCACTTTTTTTCAAATTTCTCCCTGATTGCAGGCATTTCAACTTTCTGATACCCGGGATACTGGTCAGGTATACAACCCATGTCGGTAGCGCCCTGAACATTGTTCTGCCCCCTCAATGGATTCACGCCTGTGCTCTCCATGCCGAGGTTGCCCGTCATGAGTGCAAGGTTTGCGATTGACAGGACATTATCAGTTCCGTGCGTATGTTGTGTAATACCCATTGTGTAATAAATTCCCGGCTTCTGTGCGCTCCCATAAAGAAGGGCAGCCTCTATTATGTCCTCCCTGGGAACACCGGTGATCTTTTCGGCATATTCCGGCGTATATTTACTGAGCTTGTCCTTGAACGATTCAAAACCCTCGGTCCTGCTGAGTATAAAGATCCTGTCTATCAGGTTGTGCTGAAGGATCACATTCATAATGGAATTCAGCAGAACCACATCAGTACCTGGTTTTTGCTGGAGCCATTTGTGCGCAAATCCCACAAGGTTGATCCGCCGCGGGTCAGCGACAATGATCTTTGCACCTTTTCTAACGGCCTTTTTCATCCTCAGGCCGATAATAGGGTGGGTTTCAGTTGTGTTTGATCCTATAACAAAAAGTACGTCATTATTCTCGATCTCAGGGATCGAATTTGTCATTGCGCCTGATCCAAATACTGCGGCCAGACCGGCCACGGTTGAGCTGTGTCAAAGACGCGCGCAGTGGTCAACATTATTCGTGCCGATCACCGCTCTCATAAATTTCTGGAACAGATAGTTTTCTTCAGTCGTGCATCTTGCGGAAGACAGGCCGCCAATGGAATCAGACCCATGCTTTTCCTTTATATCTGTAAGTCTTTTCGCAATATGATCTAAAGCCTCATCCCATGATGATTCGACAAACTTGCCTTTCTTTTTGATAAGAGGTTTTGTAAGCCTGTCTTTGTTGTTGACAAAACTGTATCCGAATGTCCCTTTGGGGCAAAGCCATCCTTCATTGATCGTATCTTCTTTCGAAGTTACCCTGACTATCTCATTATTCCTGACATTGAGAGTCAGACCACAGCCGCAGCCGCAGTAAGGACAGGTTGTATCCACTTCTTTTATGTCTTTCTGCCGGCCCTTAAGATCCCACATCTTACCGGTCAGGGCGCCTGTGGGGCACACCCTTATACATTGTCCGCAGAACTCACAATCAAGGTCGCGCTCATACGGCGGGCAAACTTTGGATTTAAATCCCCTGTAAGCTATATCAATGGCAGAGACTCCCTGAATCTCATCACAGACCCTTACACATTTGTTACAGAGGATGCATTTTTCCATGTCCCTTTCAATCAGTGGATTTCCGTCTCTCTTTTCATAAACGCGTCTCTCACCTTCAAACCTGTTTTCCCTTAAGCCATAGAAATAAGCCAGCTCCTGAAGTGTGCAGTCTCCTGCCTTCTCACATACCATACAGTCGTTAGGATGGTCTGACAACAGGAGTTCCAGTGTTGTCCTTCTTAGCTTCTCAAGGCCTGGAGTAACAGTCTCTACTTCCATATCATTACTGACAGGAGTTGTACAGGCTGTTACAGGCCTGTTTATACCCTTGATCTCAACAATACAGAGCCTGCAGCCGCCATATGGTGTAAGCTTCGGATGATGGCAAAGCGTAGGTATGGAAACGCCGCATCCCCGGGCGGCATCCAGCACTGTTGTGCCTTCACGAACCGTTGTTTTTATACCGTCAATAGTCAGATTGATCATCTTATTTTTCCATCTACTCCTTTTTTACCGATTCAAATTTACACGCGTCAAAACAGGCTCCGCACTTTACGCATAATTCAGACGATATGCTGTGCGGTTTCTTTTTCTCTCCTGATATGGCTCCGGCAGGGCAGGCCCGAAGACACGCGCCGCATCCTTTGCACAGTTCTTCAATTATGCTGTACTCTATAAGCTCCTTGCAAACTGCAGCCGGGCATATTGAATCATTGATATGTGCTTCATACTCCGGTCTGAAATACTTAATGGTGCTTAGTATGGGATTTGGAGCAGTCTGCCCCAAACCGCAGAGAGATGAAGCCTTTATATCGTTTCCCAGGTCTTCAAGAAGCTCTATATCTCCGTCTCTGCCTTTTCCCGCTGTTATCCTGTCAAGGATCTCAAGAAGTCTTTTGGTTCCGACCCTGCAGGGCACACATTTGCCGCATGACTCAGCCTGTGTAAATTCAAGAAAGAATTTCGCTATACTGACCATGCAGTCAGTATCATCAAGCACTACCATTCCACCGGAGCCAACTATAGAACCGACCTTTGTAAGAGACTCGTAATCTACGTTTATGCCTATCTGGCTTTTAGGTATACATCCGCCTGAGGGGCCTCCGGTTTGAACTGCCTTGAACTTCCTCTTCTTATCCAGTCCGCCGCCGATGTCATATATTATCTCTTTAAGAGATATGCCCATAGGTACCTCTATGAGGCCGCTATTTTTCACTTTACCCGTAAGTGCAAATACCTTTGTACCCTTGCTTTTTTCCGTGCCAAAAGATGAAAACCAGTCAGCGCCCTTTCTGATGATATAGGGCACGTTTGCCAGGGTCTCAACATTATTAATGACCGTCGGCTTCCCCCACAGCCCGCTGTGCACAGGGAAGGGCGGCTTGGCACGCGGCATGCCCCTCTGTCCCTCTATAGAAGCGATTAGAGCAGTTTCTTCTCCGCAGACAAATGCGCCGGCCCCGAGCTTGATCTTAATGTCAAAATCAAATTTCTTTTTGAGTATGTTCTTACCCAGGAAATTCTTTTTTCTCGCATCTATCAATGCCTTTTTCAGCCTTTCAACGGCAAGGGGGTATTCAGCTCTTATGTATACATATCCTTTGCTTGCGCCTATTGCATAGGCGCCGATGATCATACCCTCTATAACCGCGTGTGGATTCCCTTCAATAACCGCCCTGTCCATAAAGGCCCCGGGATCACCTTCATCCGCATTACATATAATGTACTTTTGATCGGCCTTGACTCCGTGACAGATTTCCCACTTAACACCTGTAGGAAAGCCCGCACCTCCACGGCCTCTCAAACCGGATCTCTTTATTTCTTCTGTAACCTTCTTCGGTTTCATGTTCTTTAGGACCTTTCTAACCGCTTTATAACCATCGACAGAGATGTATGCCCCAATATCTTCGGGATCTATATTCCCGCAGTCAGAAAGAACGACTTTGACCTGCTTTTCATGGAAATTGTGGTAGTCTTCTTTTGCCAGCCATTCAGTTACCGGCTGTTTGCCGACGATATGTTCCTCAACTATCCGTTCGGCCATTTCAGGCTTTATGTACACATAGGTTGTCTTGTTATCGTTGATAACAATATCTACAAGCACATCCTTTGCGCACAAGCCCCGGCAGCCGACCTTGTGCAGAGAACACCCTTTTTTAAGTTCAGCGGGGATACTACGCGCCTTAAGAGATGAATCAAAGGCAGAAAGCACTTCGGTCCCTCCGGCGGCAATACCCCCGGTGCCCATGCACACCTTTATAGTGATTTTGTCTTTCTTCATTTCTTAAGTGCCTTTATTTCCCTGGTCAATTTATTAGCTGACTGTTTGCCATAAACTTTCCTGTTTATGATAACTACCGGAGCTATGCTGCAGGCGCCAACACAGGCAACCTGTTCAAGGGTAAATTGCTTGTCACCTGTTGTGATCTGCCCTTCCGCAAGGTTCAATTCGGTTTTTGCGGCATTGATCAGACGGTCAGCCCCTTTAACATGACACGCCGTTCCACAGCAGGCTGTGATGATATTTTTGCCCCTCGGCACCATATGGAACTGCGCGTAAAAGGTTAAAATTCCATAGAAACGACTTGCAGGAATATCGAGCTTTCCAGAAAACCAGTCAACTATATTTTCCGGAATATATCCGAATGAGTCCTGGATCTCCTGCAGAAGAGATATTATATTCCCTTCCCAGGATTCGAACTGACTGAGAATCCTTTTTAACTCTTTTTCAACTTTTGGAGATATTTTCAGCATAATCACTCCACATTGCCTCTCAAAGTCAGAGCTGCCGGGACCGGCAAACTATGTAATAGATTTCTCCAGGAATTCAGGCGAAGATCAGAATTTTATCTTCTCCATACTCCGGCAAAAAATATAGTATATTATTAAGCAGGGCATTGATTTTCATTCTGGAACAAGGTTTTTTTCAATGCCTGTTACAATTACTGAATATTTTTTTCAGAATTAAAACTTTATCACAGAGTAAACTATGGTGTCAAACCATTATGGACACATATTAGTTTTTTTTATACATTATGGAATAAGCAGGGTTTTTGATAGAGTTTAGGCCTTTGAAGAACGGCTCCGGCAGAAAACTGCCGGATAAAATGATTTAACGAAAACAGAGGGCATAAAATAAATGAACAACTGGTATCAAAAAGATATTAAAGAAGTTTTTGATCTGTTGGAAACCTCGCCGGCGGGTCTTTCCGCCAGGCGGGCTGAAGAAGGGCTCTCCATGTATGGGCATAACAGGCTCCCTGAAAAAAAACGGGTGAGCCCTGTCACAAGGTTTCTCTTACAGTTTCATAATCTGCTCATATATGTGCTTCTTGCCGCCTCGGCGGTAACAGCGTTTATGCGGGAGTGGGTTGATTCGGGTGTTATTTTCGGGGTTGTAATAATAAACGCCGTGATAGGATTCATTCAGGAATCAAAGGCCGAGCAGGCACTGGCCTCCCTTAAGAAAATGCTTTCGCTGCAGGCAACCGTAGTAAGAGAAGGCCGGCAGATGGAGGTTCCCGCAGAGTATCTTGTTCCCGGAGATGTAGTGATTATTGAGTCCGGCGACAGGGTCCCCGCTGATATCAGGTTTTTTAAAACCAAAAATCTGCATCTGGACGAAGCGGCGCTCACAGGCGAATCCCTGCCTGTTAACAAGGTTACTGACCCGGTACAGGGGGATGCTGAGGTAGGTGACAGGATTAACTCCGCATTTAGCGGCACCTTCGTAACAACAGGAAATGGTATCGGTATAGAATCGGCTACCGGTGAGAGATCGGAGATCGGAAAGATCGCTGTAATGCTCCAGGAG
>VAPC010110844.1_pt1 | contig 21938 bp, 15 predicted proteins | sample 3395121 | NCBI WGS metagenome assembly VAPC01 (sample SAMN08290434, study PRJNA428436) | hydrothermal vent metagenome | isolation source: Deep-sea hydrothermal vent chimney | place: Indian Ocean: Southwest Indian Ridge | depth 1711 m m
CCCGGAGACGTAGCCACTGCGCTACGTCGAGGACATTCTGCGAAGACCAACGCAGCCAGCCGGATGCCAGCGTTAGCCGCAGCCGGAGTGTTTCTCCGACAGGCTCCAAGGATATGTAGAAATCCTCTCCGACCAATTCAGGGATTTGATCGAAATGGGTGGATTCAACGCCTGCTGTCCATAAAGAGGAGTGGCTGTCGCCAGGATTGTGATTGCCGAAAGTGACAGGAGTCGGATCTTCATCGTGAGCGCCTCATCGGTAGACCGGGTGAGTTGTGTAGGGCACATCCTGCGCAGAGACCTTCGAACAGAACAGGAGTATCAGAGCCAGAGCATGGAACGTGAACAATGGATCACAATGGGCGTGCAATGATATATTTCCGGCAGATGCCTGTCTGACAGGTTATCTGCCGATCTCAACCACAATAGATCTCTCAAACCGCTCTTCTGAAACCTGATCGATGACCTCGATGGTCATAAGATAGCTGTCGGCCCTGCGGTCCGGCGGGAAAACCATCCGCAGGCGCTCGCTGGTGCGGGGCTGGATTCCTCCCCGGTCGAATAGAAGTGTTACACTGCCCTCCTGAGAGGTTCTGCCCACAAGTTGACCGAGAGCGTCAACCACGGGTGCGAGCAATCCCCGTTCCCTCTGCGAAGTCACGGTCAATGCTATCTGGTACCGGGTCGCCCCGATCTCATCCCTTGTCAGACCGTATATCTCGAAATAGAAGTAGATCGGTTCGTTCAGTTCGAATTGTACCGAAGGCCTGGGTACTATCGCCTGGCCGAAACGGATGAAATATGCATTGGCAGGCCATGTCACGACACTTTCCCGATCCTGAACGCTGGTTGCTGCAACCAGGCTGGAAAGCCGGAGCCCTGATACCGGCATGCTTTCCAGAGTATCCCTCGATGTAAAGGCAGGAACTCTTCCAGGGGGTACCATCTCAACCGCAGCATATTCGGCACCTTCGGTCATGGCTCCAGAGGCTAACGATATCCCATTCCCTACCCAATCCCGCACACTCACCCTTCCCAGCCTTCCCAGACGAAGATCCTGGCTGGTCGATTTGATCGTCTGCCAGGAATCGTCCAGGATCATGAAATACACAGGTATCTGCATACCTTCCACCAGAGGTCTGATCCTGTGGATACCGAATTCCGGCAGCCGGGCCACCGGTATCAATTCACCCTCACCATCAGCACTTTCGAACCTGTACCAGGCTGTCTCCATTTCAACTATACGGCGACCGCCTTCCACCTTCGCAGACTCCGGATTCTCCTCTGCCAGACGTTCGAAATCAGCGATGCTGTCAATGGCATAATACGTATCGGAGGGCCACAACTTCAGGTTGCCCGTCGTCATGCCGCCGCCGAAAGTAAAGGTCAGTTCATCGTATTGCCATATCTCGCTCGGAAAATACAGACGAGCTGCTGCTGCATCACTCAAGGGTTCTTCAACTGCGTTTGGATCCAGAACAGGATCCATCATCTCCCTCAGATTCTCCTGCTGCGATTCTACGGCAAGAGGCTCACCATATCGCAGGTAAACCCTTCCACGGTGGGTCTCCCAACCCCTCAATCCCAGGTTGGGCACGGCGAACCGCCAGGTCACATAGGCAAAGCGCCTGTATTGCTCCATGGCTCTTTCGTTAACAGGCGTGGAAAAGAGGGGATCTTTCGAACGCCAGAAACTGTTACGTTCCTCTCCCGTAATCGACATCTCAGTTGATTGTGTTCGCCCTCTGGAAGCTCTCATGGCCGACCAGTTCTGCGGCATGGTACCGCCCTCAGATGGAGGGAGAGCCCATCGTGGATCATCTGCCAGGAACTGCATCGCCTCAGGCAGAAGTGCCAGGGCCTCCAGGTAGTCATTCCAGGCAGGTTCGGGACGTCTCAGGTACTGAAATGCCATCCCCCTGCCAAGCAGAGCCTCAGCCCTGTGCACATCGTTGTCGATCATATAGGTCATGATCGGGACGACTTCGCGCCACTCTCCGGTCAGGATGTAATGAGTACCGAGCAGCCAGGTTGCCAGCTCGTTATCGGGGTCCAAAACCAGAGCCCGGTTGAGAAGTTCGAGGACCTCAGCAATCGCAACATCGGGATCGGTTGCCTCCTCGAACACCGGAGTGGCCCATCCGGTGGCACGCCAGCCAAGTGCCCAGAATGTCTCCAGTCTCATCCGGGCTTTCAGGGCATAGGCATCCGCCGCTGCAGGAACTTCCTCGATTATGTTATCGAGCATCCGGTCGGCAGTTACATCGAGGGTCCTGCGGCTCAAGATCATTGCCAGAGTCAGGCGGAACCGCATATTGCCCGGATCGAGCCGGAGTGCTCCAAGCACCCTCTCCTGCGCCAGCATCCGCCCACCGGGAGAGCCCGAATCCATCAGTGCCAGTGCATCGAGGTGGAATGCTTCCGCGTTTTTCAGATAGGTGGTCTTGAGCAGGGGATCGAGCAGTTCGTGGGCCTGCAGCACATTGCCTTCAGAGAGCAGTGATCGTGCTCTCTGAAGCGCACCGGTATAGATCGCAGCGGTTTCTTCCGGGCTCAGCCAGCCACGGGCCGGCAGGACCGAGTCTGCCATTCCGGCTTCGAGTCTCAGTTCCGTCGCGGCCCGGGGTGAGAGCGCGCTTCCCGGGTCGTATATCAGATCGAGAGGATCTTCTCCACCGAAGAGGTCATCAACCAGAGCAAGTGTGTCTCTGTTTGCCGGAATGTTTACATCGCCCAGAAAGCCTCTGAAGCGATTTCTGTTTCGCCCTTCACCGGCAGACAAAGGCACATTTATTCCCAGCTCCACCGGCGTAAGCGGGCCGAAGGCACCGGCGATCATCGCCCTTACATATTCATCCTCTGTGTCTGCCGACCTGATGAGAGCAGCAAATGCCAGAATATCGGGATCGGCCCTCAATCTCCATGCCGCAGCTGCCCGCAGGTATCTGTCCTGCTGCGTGTCAGAGAGGATGGCATCCAGTTCGTGAATCTCGGATTCGGTCAGCAGCGGCAGGAGCCGCGGCCAGGGGTAATTGCTCGAAGGATGCAGACTGTATTCAAGGTTACGGTTCCGGCTGAAGGTTGCCGCATAATCGAGCCGGCTCAAAAGCGGGTGGACGCGTCCCGCCAGTACCACATCAGGGTCCGGCTCGTAAATCCAGCCGGTGTAATAATCATTAACAGTCAGCTCGTATCTGTCCTCATATACAGGTTCTCCAAATCTTATATAGGCCGACAGTCTTTCGTCGGCTGTTAATCCACCCCTGGCCGGCACGAAGAGTCCGGCTCCTCGCAGATAGCGTGCCTCAAAGCGTTCCTGATACTCGTTGAAAACGGTACCGGGGGTCGGATCACGGACCTCCCAGAATGCATCCAGAAATGCCTGCAGGGAATCGGGCCCTGTTCTGGCTGCCCTTGTGAATGCACGCAGTTCCTCCCAGGGAGCGATGATGGCAAAGGCCCGCTGCAGCTGCAGAAGTTCACGCGAGTCGATCCCTGTACTTCGATAGGCGCACGATCCGGAAACGATAAGAAGACCCAGCGCTGTGCATGCAGCCGGTCTGAATGCTTGCATGACGACCTACCCTGCTCCTCGCTCATCAATACCGCGATAATCGGGTATTCAATACATGCATCCATGATAGCGTACCGGGGATATCAAATGAAGCCGTTGAACATCATCGATGAGATTCGGGCAGTCACTGCTGCATAATTCGATAGTCTTCACGCTGCACTGCGACTACAAATAGTTATAAACCAGATTCCCAGACAGCCATCCGTGCAGGGAGGTCATCCGAATGGTTCGCGCAGTGATCATGCCGCAGCCCCTTCAGCCGCTGGAGATCCGGGAATATCCCGATCCCGACCTGAAGGAGGGGGAAGTGCTTCTGGAAACCCTGTGCAGTGAGGTCTGCGGCACCGACGTTCATCTCTATCACGGCAGGTTGACGGACGTGCCCTATCCGATAATCCCCGGACACGTTTCGGTCGGACGGATTATCGATATCGCCGGTGAGGTTCTCGATGTCGAGGGCAACCGGGTCGAAGCGGATATGGTTGTGACCTTCCTGGACGTGCATGAAACGTGCGGGCACTGCTGGTACTGCCTGGTTGCCCGGGAGACAACCAAGTGCCCGAACCGTAAAGTTTACGGTATCACATATCCTGCCGATGAAGGGCTTCTGGGCGGGTGGTCTGAACAGATTTTACTCAAATCGGGAGTGAAGATCATTCCCCTGCCTGAAGGCGTGGAAGCCATCGACTATATCGGTGGAGGCTGCGGGCTGAGCACAGGATTCCACGCCGTTGAACGGGCCGGGATCAGGCTGGGTGACTCGGTGGTGGTTCAGGGGAGCGGACCTGTCGGACTCTCGGCAACGGCGTTTGCCCGGCTGGCCGGGGCCGGCATGCTGATCGTTATAGGAGCTCCCGAGGCCAGGCTCGAACTGGCAGAGTCGTTCGAGGCCGATGTGACGCTCGACATCACAGAGCTCGAGCCTGCGGAAAGGCTCGAGCGGGTGATGGAGATCACCGGAGGCCGGGGGGCCGATGTCGTGATAGAAGCCAGCGGCAATCCACGGACCGTAACCGAAGGTCTCGACCTGGCACGCGACGGCGGCACCTGCGTGATCGCCGGCCAGTACACCGATGCCGGTGACATCTCGATCAATCCCCACCACCAGATCAACAGGAAGCACCTCGACGTCAGGGGCTGCTGGGGAACGGCCTTCACCCACGTATACCGCGGCCTGCACCTGATGGCCCGGTACAGGGAGCGCTTTCCGTGGCGCAACATGGTCAGCCACACATTCGGTCTGGATGAAGCGAACGAAGCACTTGATTCGATAGAGAATCTGATTGCCACGAAGGCACTGGTAGTGCCGGGAGAGTGGAAGCCCTGATCAGATCAGCCGGCCGTCTCTTTCCACCAGGCAACCGTTCTCTTCACACCTTCCCTGAAGTCCACCTTCGGTGACCAGGAAAGGCGATCCATCGTACGGTCGTTGACAAGAGTCCTCACATTTCCGACCGAAAAGACCGCGTAAAATGTGAGCGTGGGCCGCCTGCCGGTAATGAAGGCAAAAGCCTGCGAAAGAGCGGCCGCTGCCAGAGCCAGCCATTTGGGAAGCCTGGTTATTTTCGGATCGATATCCAGGGCTTCGAATGCGATCTGTATGGCTTCCCCGATAGCCGGGGCATTCTGGTCGGTGACCAGGAATCTCTCTCCCGGCTCACATTCCTTCATCAGAATCGCAGAAATCGCATCCACCACATCGTCTACATAGATCAGGTTGGAGGGCTGGCTTCCATCCCCGACGATAACAAAGCTTCCCCTGCTGACCTGTTCCAGGATTCTGGGCAGTACATGGGGATCCTCGGGACCATACACATTGGCCACTCTCACCAGCTGGGCATTCAGTCCCTTTTCCACCGCCCTGTCCACGACCTCCTCTGCTGCGGCCTTCGAATCGCAATAAGGGTGACCTCCGCGTATCACCTGCGTCGATTCATCACATACTCCCGAACCGCGGTGTGCCGCTATGGAGCTTATATGCACGAACCTGTCAACCTTGCCCGCGGCGGCCTCGACCATATGGCGGGTTCCCTCCACGTTCACATTCCAGAATTCGGTCCTGCTGCCCCAGTCATCAGCCTTGGCAGCACAGTGGACCACCCTGTCACACTCTGCGACGGAGTCCTGCCAGGAGCCGGGAACACTCAGTTCACCCTCCACCAGCTCTGCACCCAGCTCGCGGATCTTTTCTGCTGCCCTCGAGGAGCGGACCAGCGCCTTCACTTCATGGCTGTCCTCCAGCAGCCTCCTGACCAGGTAGCTGCCAATAAAGCCTGTTCCGCCGGTTACAAAGATTCTCATCTACCATCCTTCCATAGTGCCCTGAATCATAAATCCGTCGTAATTCATCCTCCGCTGCATCCGCACCCGCGGCGTTGCGCCTCGTCGCCACGCCTGGCTGGAGCGACGCAGCATAGTTCTCGGTTATGCAACGGACTTCTGACTCAGGACACCAGATCGGTTGACATAAACCTATTGGCGGGACCGGACGCGGTCAAAAGGTATCCAGGTAACGCCACGGTTCCAATAATCGGGTTGCACACCTTGATCATTGGTTCGTAGCGTTAATAGACTGCAGTCAGAAGGATCTGCTTCAAGAGAGGCTTTGATGGAATCCGGCACCGCTGAAACGGGCAATCGATCGCAGACAAGAAGAGCCGTCACCGCTCTGCTTCTTTCACTGGTGCTGAGCCTCCTTTACATGTTCTTCCGGAACTGGCTGACCGATGGATGGGTACGCGTGCATCCGGGCTGGATGAGCATCGGACGAGCCTGGATCCTTCATCTGGGTGCCTTTCTGATTCTGGGAGTCGTGCCATTCCTGCTGCAGAATACTGGGCGCCTGCCTTCGCGGCTGAAAGCACCGTGGCACACCGATGACACAATCGGCAAACGGATCAGAGCTGTCTGGGATGCCTACCCCCTCTGGATGAAACTGATTGCTCTGGCGATAGCGGTTGCGATCGGGATCAACGGCAACTCCAATCCCTGTTTGAATTCGACCTACCCGATCCCCGACGGTTCACCCTGGAGCCTTTTCCGCTACCTGGCTTTCATGCCCTCTTACCTTATCTACTATATGGCTTTTGAATTCCACTTCAGGGGATTCCTGCTGCCTGCTCTGGGCGATCGATTCGGATCGATGCCGGCCCTTCTGATGCATGCGATCACTCCGACGATACTGCATGTAGGTCTCTGCCCGACCGAATTAATCGGCAGTTTCCCCGGCCAGGTAGCCATCGGGTGGATCGCGCTGCGGGGCGGCAGTATCTGGCCCGCCCTGATCCTGCATGCAGTTGTCGGCCTGACACTGGACATAACCATTCTCTTAACCTGAGGTCTGACCTGCACAATCAGAAAGGGAATACTCCTTATGCCGCCTGAACAGCCGGAAGTTCTTTTCTCAAGGGAGGATATCGCGGAAAAGGTCGCTGAACTTGCCGGTACTATCAGCAGTGACTACCAGGGCAGACGACCGCTGGTAGTCGGTATACTGAAAGGCTCTTTCGTCTTTCTGGCCGATCTCATCCGCATGATGACCATACCGGTCGAGGTAGATTTTGTTATCCTTTCAAGTTACGGATTGGGCACAGAGAGTTCGGGTGAGGTAAATGTCATCTGTGGTCTGGAGCAGTCGATCGAGGGAAGGGATGTCATCATCGTAGAGGATATCGTGGACTCGGGAATCACGCTCAGCCACTTCCTCGACGATCTGCGAAAACGGAATCCGGCCTCACTGAAATTGTGCGTACTTGTGGACAAGACCGCGCGCCGTGAGAAGGAGGTGCAGATCGACTATTCAGGATTCCATGTGGATGATGAGTTCGTCGTTGGCTACGGGATCGATTGCCGCGAGCAGCACAGGCACCTGCCGGATATCTGTTTTGTCAAAGAGTAATGGGATTAGAATGATCAGGGTAGCGAGGGGTGAATCCGCAGCGGATCTGATCCTGGCCAACGCCAGGATAGTCAACACTTTCAACGGTGAGATCGAGGATGGCAACATCGCCATTTTCGACGGCCGGATAGCCGGAACCGGAGACTACAGCGAGGCGGCAGAAATGATCGATGTGGAAGGCATGTATGTCGTGCCCGGCCTTATCGACGGTCATATACATCCCGAAAGTTCCATGCTTCACATCATCCGCTATGCCGAGGCGGTGATCCCCAGAGGCGTTGCCGGGATCGTTACCGATCTGCACGAGATCACCAACGTTGCCGGCCTCGATGGAGCCAGGTTCATACTCGACAGTGCGCGGGACCTTCCATTCGATGTCTATTTCATGGTTCCCTCCTGTGTTCCGGCAACTCATCTGGAGACTTCCGGTGCCACTTTATCGATTGAGGATATTTCATCCGCCCTGAAGTGGAACGAATCTATCGGCCTCGGAGAGATGATGAATTTTCCCGGAGTGCTCTCTGGTGATGAATCTGTCATGACCAGGATCGGCACGGCCGATGGAATGGTGGTTGACGGCCACTCCCCAGGTGTCAGCGGCCGGGATCTGAATGCCTATATCGCTGCAGGCATCGATTCCGACCATGAGTCGACCTCCCTGGAGGAAGCCAGGGAAAAACTGAGGAAGGGCATGTACGTGATGATCCGGGAGGGTTCCTCCGAGAAGAACCTGGAAGATCTCCTCCCCCTGGTCACCGACAGAACATACAGGAGATGCCTGTTTGTAGTGGATGACAGGAACTGCGGTGATCTGCTGCGTGACGGCGAGATAGATGCTGTGGTTAGAAAGGCTGTTGCCCTCGGTCTCGATCCGGTCCGGGCGATCCAGCTGGCAACTTTCAATCCGGCTGAACGCTTCCGGCTGGCAAATGTGGGAGCACTGGCACCCGGTTATCTTGCCAACTTCTTCGTAACATCAGATCTATCGCTCCTGGAAGCTGAAATGGTCTTCCACCGCGGCAAACTTGTAGCCGAAAACGGGGCAGCACTGTTCTCCCCCCCACCCTCTGAAGGGTCTCAGGTCACTTCCATAACCAGTTCAATGAACGTAAAGCCTTTCGAACAGGAAGCACTCCGGATACCTGCCGAAGGGTGGTCCTACCCGATCATCGGCATCATTCCGGACCAGATAGTAACTGCGGCGATCGAAGCAGACCCGAAGATCGAGGATGGATATGCCATCGCCGATCCAGAGCGGGACATCCTGAAACTGGCTGTGGTCGAAAGACACAGGGCCACAGGCAACATCGGTCTGGGATTCGTCAGGGGGCTGGGACTGAAGGAGGGGGCTCTGGCATCCTCGATCGGTCACGACTCACACAACATCATTTCCGCGGGGGCCGATGACCGGGATATGTACGCGGCGATAATGGCGGTTGAGGGGATGGACGGCGGCCTGGCCGCGGTAAAAGATGGAGAAGTGATCGCCTCTCTTCCCCTGCCGATAGCCGGACTGCTGTCAGATCAGCCCCATAAAGAAGTTGTGCAGAAGCTGGAGGAACTCGAGGAGGCTGTACGTACCATGGGAAGCTCTCTCGCCGCCCCCTTTGATACCCTTTCATTCCTGGCCCTGCCGGTGATACCCGAACTGCGGCTGACCGACATGGGATTGGTGGACGTACTGCAGTTCAGACTGCTCGACTGAAATGCGGATCTGGAACATTGAATCGGGACAACAGAACCAGATACTGAACCTAAAACCTATAAGGTGATCCTGCCTTGATAAAAGCTGTTGAATGGAACGACGGTTCGATCCGGATGCTCGACCAGACACTTCTGCCCCAAAGGGAGGTCTATCTCGACCTGAGTGATTACCGGGAGATCGCTGATGCCATAACCGGAATGAAGGTTCGCGGGGCCCCGGCGATCGGCATCACCGCTGCATATGGGCTGGCCCTTGCAGCTCGGGAGATCGAAGCCGATTCGAAAGAGGAGTTGCTGAGACAACTCAAACCGGCATCTGACCTGCTTGCCTCCACCAGGCCAACCGCCGTAAACCTCTTCCGGGCACTCGAAAGGCTGAACCGTGCAGCCGAAGAAGGTGATAGTGCAGACGGGATCAAAGCAACCCTGATAGCCGAAGCGCGGGCCGTTGAGACAGAGGCCGGGGAGTCGGAAATATCACTGAGCCGACACGGTGCCGCATTAATTGAAGACGGCTTCAATGTCCTGACCCACTGCAATACGGGAGCGCTGGCATGCGGTGGATACGGCACCGCACTAGGTATCATCAAGACGGCCTGGAGAGATGGGAAGCAGATCCATGTATACGCTGATGAAACCAGACCACTGCTGCAGGGTGCGCGCCTGACTGCCTGGGAGCTTCAGAAGGAAGGAATCCCCTGCACTATCATCACCGACAGCATGGCCGGTCATTTCATGTCGAGGGGAGCGGTCGATGCCATTTTCGTCGGGGCCGATCGGATTGCCGCCAACGGCGACACCGCGAACAAGATAGGTACATACAGTCTGGCGGTTCTGGCGAAGGAGAACGGGGTACCCTTCTACGTTGCTGCACCCGCAAACACGGTGGATCTCTCCCTGGCATCGGGCGACCAGATCCCGATCGAGGAGCGGGCCCCGGGTGAGGTGCTTTCAATCGGAGAAACGCTCATAGCACCCGAAGGCAGCAGGGCTGCCAATCCGGCATTCGATGTCACTCCCAATTCCCACATATCGGCCATCATTACGGAATCTGGTATGGCAGTGAAACCATATGCGGATTCTCTTGGTGGGCTCGCAGTTGATTAGAGTGTAATCTGGCTGATGCCTTACAACATGTAACACAGGAAGTCATAAAGAGGAGGATGGAGAACAGATATGGCTGGAGCAAATATCGCTATAATCGGAGGCAGTGGTCTCTATGAAATTGAGGGTATGACCGGGATCGAGGAGGTGAAGCCCCGGACTCCTTTCGGCGAACCAGGCGATGCCATTGTGATAGGTGAACTGGATGGCAGGAGGCTCGCATTCCTGCCCAGGCACGGCCGGGGCCACCGCTTCAGCCCTGCCGAGATACCCGTCAGGGCCAATATCTTTGCACTGAAATCACTCGGAATTGAATGGATTATATCGGTCAGTGCGGTGGGCAGCCTCAAGGAGGAGATCCACCCTGTTGACCTGGTTATCCCCGATCAGATCATTGACCGCACGAAGAGCAGGGTTAACACGTTCTTCGGCGACGGCCTGGTCGCGCATCTCTCGTTTGCCGATCCCTTCTGCTCCGTACTGAGTGAAATCCTCTATCAATCCGCCATCGAGGCAGGCGCAACTGCCCACAAAGGGGGCACTTATATAGCGATGGAGGGCCCCCTCTTTTCCACAAAAGCCGAATCGAACCTGTACAGGTCGTGGGAAGCAGACATTATCGGCATGACCGCCCTGCCGGAAGCCAAGCTGGCCAGGGAAGCCGAGATCTGCTATGCAACACTGGCCTGCGTCACCGACTATGACACCTGGCATGAAACGGAAGAATCGGTTACGATCGATGTCGCGATCGCGAACCTGCTCAAGAATGTCGAAACAGCCAAGAAGATCGTAGCGCTTGTCGCTGCACAGATACCGGACGGACGCGACTGCGAATGCGCATCGGCTCTTGAGAGAGGAATCATCACCGCACCAGATCTGATCCCTGACAAGATGAAGAAGGATCTTGACCTGCTTATCGGAAAATACGTGAAGTAATGGATGCTGAACTGGGCATACTGGTTGAACTGTCACATCACCTGGGAGATCCAACCCGTAACTATGTGGTCCTATGTGAAGGAAACGTTTCGGTCAGGGCAGATGCTGGTTCATTCTGGATAAATGCCAGCGGAATAGAACTGTGTACCACCGTTCGTGAATCTTTCGTCAGAGTGGACTGTGAGCGGGCACTCTCGATCCTGGATGAGGGGGAGAAGAGCGAGGAAGAGGTCAGAGAGCTGTTGACCAATGCCATGATAGATCCTCTTCCCACTACAGATTTACCCCGGTTATTAACTCCTTCGATCGAAACAATAACACACGCACTCTGCTACCGATCAGCCGAGGTCAACTTCGTCGCCCACACACACCCTCCCGTCCTCCGTGATGTGAATTACCCGTCTTATGGGGAAACCTTTGCGATCGAAGAGGAGCTCCAGGAGAGACTTGGAACCGAACTGATTCCCCTGGTGATCCCGCCTTCCGATCCGGGCCTTCCACTGGCCCGTCTCATACAGAAACACCTGAACCTCTACTTTGACAGGCAGACCGGCCGGCCCGGAATCATCCTGCTTCAGGATCACGGTCTGATAGCAGCCGGTACCACGGCAGAAGAGGTCGGGCAGCTGACCGCTCTCGTCGTTGCTGCCGCCCGCGGTCAGGCAACAACCGGTCGAACAATGGATGGAGGCGCATCATGTTGAGACATCTTCCCGCTCTTGGATTCGCCGGCCTGTTGATAGTCGCAGGCAATGCGTGTGGATCGAATTATTCGGGTCCCCCGGCCGATCTGGTGGTTATGAACGCCAGGGTTCTGACGGTCGATAAGGAGAATCCCATGGCCCAGGCCGTTGCCGTGATCGGCGAAGAGATAATCGCCGTTACCAGCAACAGCGGCATCAGGAAATACATCGAAGAGGGCACCACCGAGGTGATAGATGCCGGTGGCAGACTAATGATCCCCGGCTTCAATGATGCGCATGCTCATTTCAGGCCCCTCAATCCCGACTACATCGACCTGCGATACATCACAGATCCGAAAATCATCACCGAGAGAGTCAGAGAGAGGGTCGCACAGGTCAGGCCGGGTGAGCTGATCACCGGCGGTCGCTGGGAACACGAAATGTTCGACGATTCGAAGTGGCCGACCAAGGAACTGCTCGACAGCGTTGCCCCAAACAATCCGGTCGCACTGAGCCGTGCCGACGGTCACTCGGTACTGGTCAACAGCTACATCCTGCGAGCATCGGGCATTACCAACGACACTCCCGACCCCCCGGGTGGAGAGATCCAGAGAGATCCGGTGACGGGTGAAGCCACCGGCATCTTCAAGGAATCTGCAAAAAGGCTCCTTAACTATGGTGCTGTACGGGTCAGGCGTACGGCCGAGGAACAGGAACAGCGCACAAGGCAGGGATGGGACGCCATGCTCGAGCTCACCAGGAGCCTTGGAGTTACCAGCATTCAGCATCCGGGTGGAGGGAATGCCGAGACATACCAGAGGATGATGGATGAGGGAAGGCTTACCGTTCGGGTTGATGTCGCGGGACGGCTCACAGACAACGAAGATAGGCTGCGCCAGTTCGATGAGTTAAGACGGAGGTATCCACGGGAGGGCAACTGGATCCGCTTCGGGTACCTGAAGGGATTCATCGATGGAACCCTCGGTTCGGCAACCATGATGGTATTCAAGCCGTTCGAGGATGAACCGGATAAAACCGGCCTGCCGCAGATGACCTACGAAGAACTGGAAAGTGCCGTGGTGGCATCCGACGCCATGGGCCTCCAGATCGGCATCCACGCTATCGGTCCCAAAGCCAACTACTGGATCCTGAACGCTTTTGAGACCGCCCGGATCGTGAACGGTGTACGCGACAGCCGTCACCGCAGCGAGCACGCACAGATCCTCATCGACAGCGACATTCCGCGCTTTGCCGAGCTGGGTGTGATCGCCTCGATGCAGCCTACCCACTGCATCACCGACAAGAGGTTCTGTGAAAAAAGGATCGGTACCGAACGCAGCCGAGGTGCCTACGCCTGGCGCAGCCTGCTTGATGCCGGGGCCAGGATCGCTTTCGGAACCGATTACTCTGTAGAACCACTCGATCCGATGGAGGGACTTTACGCAGCGGTAACCAGGAAAGATCGCATGGGTGAAGAGGGTGACGGCTGGTTCCCCGACCAGAAACTGACGATGGAAGAGGCCATCGAACTGTACACGCTTGGCGCCTCCTACGCACAGTTCATGGAAGACCGCAAGGGTATGATTAAAGAGGGTTACCTGGCCGACATGGTGATCGTGAACCAGGATCTTCTTTCCCTGCCAGAGGAAGAGATCATGAAGACGAAGGTGGACTTCACCATCGTGGGCGGCAGGGTCATCTTCGAACGGGTGGTCCGGTAACCGGCGTAACTGGCAGGAGACCGGAAGTAATTCTTTGACAGAAGCCTGGAGGGTGCGCCCCGAACCTACCTGGTTCCCCTCGCCTTCCAGGTTTTTATATCTATAACTTCACCATCGAGTGCAAAGGCCCGCATGGTGCAGGTGTCACCGTTGACTTCGAAAAGGCAATAGTGCAGCGCCGACGCAAAGATTACTGAATGAGGATTCTGTCTCTCTGCATCTTCCTGTTTAGCATAAGAGGGGGCCCCTCCCCCACCCGCGATAATTACTGATACTCCGCCTGGCGGTTCCGATCGTTCATAGGTGTGATCGTGTCCGGCAATCATTGCCGTTGCCTGGTATTTCTCGAGTAGCGGCATGACTACGTCTCTGCTCTCCCGGACGGTACGCTCATCGGGTATGCCATCCTCGTCAACTCTGCCGTGCCTGGCTGATGACCATGCAGGGTAATGCATTGCCAGGAATATGAACCTGGCATTCGATCCTGCCAGCACCTCTTCCAGCCACTCCTCATTGTCGCTTCCGGCCGACCAGTCCTGCTGTCCGTCAATGCCGATGAGCAGTACACCCTTCTTCTCCTGGTACCAGTTATGAGCTCTGCCATCCTCCGAAGGACTGTAAAGCAGTTCATCAAATAGTGGAGCCTGTCGCTCATGATTGCCGATCACGGCATATACAGGCCTGCTGCTCAACAGGGAGCTCGCAGGTGCCCAGAACTGCTCATCCCATTCCCAGTCCCGTTCACCGGAAGTAACCAGATCTCCCAAGTGGATCATCAGTTCCGCTTCCGCTCCTGCAATTGCATCTGCTGCTGTCTTCCATCTCTCGGGATATGTCCGGCTGTCACCTGTAGCGATGAACCTGAAATTGTCTCCTGCAGGGAAATCCGGACTCAATTCGAATTCCACCAGATGGCCGTCCCGCTCAGCCGCCAGGACATATTTGACCGGTTCTTCAGATCGATCAATGGGACGAGGAACGCGGAGCCTGTGAATGAGACCTGTTTCGGAGGTGGCGAGATACTCAATCCGCCCACCAGCGCCCGATGTACCCGGCACCTCTGATCGGTAGACAAAGACATTCGCGGGCATGTTGGTTCTGCATGTAACCGTGAAATAATCACTGTCGTAAGCGCCAAGTATCGGACCTGTCTGGAACCGGAGATCACTGCTCCTCAGTGGTATCAGCTTCATATCAAGAGAAAGTGTCATGCTTTCCTCTGAGGAACTGTTCCTTACATTCACCTCACCCGTGAGGCTGTTCAGACCACTTCTCAGGATGCCGGCGTCGATGGCAGGAATGGTGCGGTAGGCCATACCTTCGAGCGGTATCCCAATCGGCTTGCCGTTTATGGAAAACTTTATCCTGCGGCTGTCCAGTGTTCCGCCAGGTGTGAATTCCAGAAAGGAGTAAGGTGACTCATTACCGAAAGATAAATCAATTGCCTGATAATATGTAAAGGTGGTTCGGATCAGGAACCGGGCCGACTCCCCGGGCCCGATTACAGGTGGATGCGCTGAATAGGAAAAACCGGCATCGAAGCCGTACTCGACAACAGAACCTTCGAGCAGGTTCAACTGTGGTACTGTCTGCTGCGATTGCTGCTGCTGAGCAGCAGCCCGATTGCCTGCTGACATCAGTAGAAGCAGGGTCGGGAAATGAATAAGAATTGACCTGCTGATTCTGATCATAACTATCTCCTGTAATAATGTGCCCCTCCAGATTAATAACATTTCCCCCCAATAGATATTTGGAATGTTTTGTGGTTATCCCAAGAACTCGATCACTGGAAATTGACTTTTTTCGTCCAGAGCCTGTCGGTCACGTCCTGATTCCGGCCAACCTGTCTTACCTGTCGGCTCGCACCCGGTATTCTGGACAGATCAGAGATTCCGCGGTACATTGATGATCTGGTGATTTAAAAGAAATCCACCCGGTTCAATCTATGTTGCAGGGGGTGTCATCGTGCCGATAGAAACCACTATCGATGTTGAGAGAGATCTGATCATCCGCAAGGTTACAGGAAGGTTCCTCATCGATGACCTGGAGGCTGCATACGCCTATACTTTCGAACATCCAGATTATAAACCTTCGATGAATGCACTGTGGGACCTGCTCGAAGCTGACATTGCAGAAGTAACCAGTGAGGAGTTGACGCAGGTAGTCCAGCTCGTTCAAAGCGTAGCAGATCATCGAGGCAGCGATTATAAAGTCGCGTTCGTTGCACCGGATGAAGTCAGTTATGGAATTACCAGGATGTTCGAGGCCTATGCAAACAATCTTGAGTTTCAGATGTTCAGCTTTCGGAATATGGATGACGCCAGTAGCTGGTTGGAAACCTGATTTCATTTATTGTAATTAGACATCATTCCCTGCCGGGGTGGCGGAATTGGTGGACGCCGGGGATTTGAAATTCGACTCGGCAAATTGATTATTTCCAATTACCTATCCAGACCGAAGGATCTCGCTCGTTGCCGTGCACCGACCATACATCGAATCGATCTGTGTTGTTTATTCCCGGACAGCGATAACGGTAGTGCTGGCCCCACGGGTCAAGGGGGATGCGACCGTCTTCCAATGATTGCGTATAGGGCCAGTTTCCAGACCTGCCGGCAAGCCGGCGGGGTTGTTCGATCAATTCTTCCAGATTGAGTGGATATTCGCCGACATCCTTCCTGAACGCTTCAATCGCTTCGGCAAGTCTCTGTACTGTTGCAGCGGCTGTTTCGATTCTCCCTGCAAAGAGACGTTCCTCCCTTGCCAGGTAATCCTGCATCCAGTCCCAGGTGTTCTCCCAGGGGAGCCTGCGCAGGGAGATCGCGTCCAGGGCCATGTTCAGGCCAGGCTGGCCGGCAGGTTTATCTTCTATATAACGGGTACCTGCCTGCGTGTACGCCACGCCGCGAACACGAGCCAGCGGGTTAGCTCCTATACACTCGAAGCGAATTGTGTAGCTCCCGGGTTCCAGTGAATAGATCCCGACCTTGTTCTCATACCAGGTCCCATAGAGGAAGTTCTCCGGCATATTGAATGTCTGGATGAAGTATGGGTCGTAGAAATCCATGGCAGGGTCCAGGAGCTGTTCGAACCCCGGGCCTGTCATGGTCACCCTCCAGGTCCCGTAATCGCGGAAGAGCATCTGGTAGATCGAAATCGAGTAATCTCCGGCTTCCCCGACCTCTACCGGGACCTCCAGCCACCCACCTATCTTATCATTTTCCACATAGGTCATCGCCTTGCGTGCAGGTCCAGAAGCAGCATTGGTCGATCGTGTGTATTTCCGGCTGAGCTGGATCCCGGATGAAGTTCCAAGCTCATCCAGCATCAAGGTCGTTTCGACGAATATCTCGGGATTCAGCCGCTCCGAGACGGGAGCGAACTCCCAGAACCTGCCGGCCGGTTCCGAGGCGTACCAGAAAGCGACCGAGGAGAAGACGTCGGGGCGGTACTTGAAATCCCAGGTCACATCTTCGCCGGTCGCGGGATCTGTAATCGCAGCATAACTGCGCCGTTCCATCTCAACTCTCAATGAACTGGTGAATGTGACGGGATCGGCGATGTGCCACCGGTAGGCGGTGACCCTCTGATCGAGCCCCTTTGGCTCGTAGATGGTGAGTCCGGCCCTGAGATTGGTGAATAGACGGTGGTTCCAGGCATCGGTGAAGTAGTCCTCCATTCCCGTCCCGACCACGGAGGGGATCTCCTCACCGTCGATGTAAAACCGGTCATCCGATTCTCCCAGCCAGCTCCCCATCGAGCTGTGAATGGAGAGCACGGTGCCTACATAGTGACCCCGTCCCTCTATCTCAGCGATAGTGTAGGGAGAGAAAGGCTCGACAGGGAATTCCTGCCGGTATCGTGCATGGAAGTAAAGGGTTTCAGGAGGAAGTGAATCGAATTTGAGCCAGTCAATATAGTAATAACAGGAAGTCACCCGCTGGTCTGATTCATTCGTGACAGTCAGGCGGGCCTTCTTTTGGAACGGCATGCGCCAGTAGGAGTTGAACGCACGTCCGTAAGAGGTTACCTCGACAGGCAGCGAACTGACATTCGCGCGCATCCCATTGCCGGCTGCGAAGAAATCACCGATCGGTGTCTCAACGGAAGGGACCCCGGAATCGTCCCAGTAGAACCTGAGGACGAGAGATCGGGTGAAACGTCTGTCGAGTGCACCGATCGTAAACCAGATATGGCGGATCTCACCCGGACCATCCAGTTCGGCAAGTGTAAGGGTTTCGCCCGGGGCTATCGGTCTGGAGTCCCGGTTGGATTCGGGATCGAAGAGCCCGCTTGACGAACGCATGCGCCGTCCATCGATGGCACGCGTTATCCCGGAGAGGTCCTGCGCGAGAGTACGGGGGTGATCAGAGAAGAAGAGAGCCGCACTACCTGCAATCAGACAAATGATCAGCCTGCCATTCCCCTTTTTCACGGATACCTCCTGCTGTTAATGACTTCGAGTTCCTGCCCCTCGGTCAGCGTCAGCCTGTCGAACTGAAGTACAACCCGGTCGTTCCTGATTTCGACACTGCATTCCTGCTCCCGTCCATCCACTCGAACTGCAATACCGGATCTTTCAGTTATCCAGCCGGCTGGAATGGTCAGCGTGTTCAAACACAGCGAACCCCATTTGATATCGATACGATTGATCTGCCTGTTGTCGTCCTGAATCTGGACCAGGCTGCCCCAACCCTCCGCAGCGGTAAATACGCATTTGAAGTTATCGGGGTTCAATCGTGGTGCGAAGCTCAGCCGACCGGTCGGCCCGTGATATTCGAAACCGCAGATGCCTGTCAGAACACCCCAACCGGCCATCGCTCGTGCATAATGGTCCCCGCATTCGATCTCGTTCCAGGGATTATGTTTCGACGGGTGATAGCGCTCATGGATCCCCCGGCATATTGCCAGCGCTTCCGTCAGCATTCCCTCCCAGGCCATGTGTCCGGCGACCTGGTACTCGATCCCCGTCCATATTTCATTACGGTAACGCGTTGACTGCTCACCAGGGTGTCTGCTTCGGGGCCACGTACATGTGAACAGACCCGCCTCTCCCGGATAGGCATACCACCGATAAGGTGCGTGTGCTTCGTTATGCGGACCCACGTCGGGAGCCCAGCAGTAATCCCAGATCGCTTTCAGCGCCGAACGTACCATGTCCTGCGGATAGAGATAACCCAGACCGACCTGATGCGCCCAGCCCTGCCCTATCATCTGATCTGCCAGACATCCATCCCCGTACTGCCATCGGGGATGTTCCTGAAGATCCACATCCTGGATGAAGTACTCTCCGTTGAAGAGTCTCTCAACCGAGATTTTCCCGCCGCTTTCAAATACCGCCCGGCATTCCTCCGCAAAATCTTCGTCACCGACCTCCCGGGCCATTTCCTCTGCAGCTCTCAGGGCTCCAAGGTAGAATGAACCGACCATCGTGTTGGCCCCGTAATAATCCTCATCGTAGGTCTGGTGCTGCTGACCCTCCAGTATTCCATCCGCGTTGCCGTCCTGATCGACCAGGAACTGCATCGCCCTGCGGATATTGTCCCAGTTCCGGATCAGAAAATCATCATCAATGCAAAGCTGGTGCTCGCGGTAAGCCTTCAACAGATAACCGCCCTGGGCATCACCAGCCCAGCGCGAATAGTTCTCCCCCCGGAATCCTATTGAGCCGTCTTCGGCATGAAAGCCGACACCCGCCTTGAAATCCTGCATCTCCCGAACCGATCGTTCCAGTTCCGGGAAGAGTCGCGCCATCGCATGCTCGTAGTTCCAGACATGCCCGCAGGTGCCCCGGCAGCAGCCGCATCCCTCCCAACCCCAGAATCGGCCATTGCGCCACCACTGGCATGTGGCGCTGGCCAGATTCGCCACCGTCGAATGCAGACGATCCAACAGCCACCAGGGCAGAGTGGAATCGTAGTAAGTATCGTGCCAGAGCCGTGTTTCGCTCGACAGCCGGTCAAAACCGCCGGTTATGTAACGGGCTACATCGGTCGCGCTTTTGAATCTGTTCGCGTAGTAATTGCCTACGAGGTTGTTACCCCGCCGCATATTGGGCATGCACCAGCTGGTCACGAATGTGACAGTCTTCTCCTCACCGGCCTCGAGGATGACCTTTCGTCCCACCATCCCCAGCAGCTTTTCATCAAATGCCCGACTCACCGCGGGATCTGATCCGGTACTGCCGGCCCCGGCCTCGAAAATGCTTCCCGGCCTGCCGCCCGGCAGCGAAGAACTGAATAGAACGTTTTCGGTACTCAACACCGACAGGGCCATCGTACCGTAATCTGATTGAGTCTCCAGTTCCCCCCCGTCACCGGCCATCAGCTCATCCCGAAATTCGATCTGATCGATATTGACATGTCCCCACCCGCCCGATGCACTGTCTACGATCTCTATTCGCCCCTGCCTGCCGGAAAACTCCCCGACATCCCAGTTATGTGCCTGGAGATATTCATTATCCCTGCCGGTCGCCGTTCGCACTGTTTCATCATCAACCAGAAGATTGATGCAGGTCTCTCCCTCGTGAGACCCGCCGCCGATGAGAAAACTGATGTATCTCCGCTCGATCGTGAAAATGGGTGAGACGAGTCTTCCATGGGGTCGATCCCCGTCGATGAAAGTGTTTACCAGGCCCCTGCCCCTGAAACCGCTCACAACCTGCTGTCCGGGCAACGTCCCCGGCGCCGGGCCGTCTCCGAATGCCTCTCCCTCAACCTTCCATTCTCCATAGTTGCCGCCTTCGAAGTCAGCGAAGACAACCGGGGGAAGGATGTCTTCCCTTCTGCCGGACAGATCGGCGCTGCACAGAAGCGAGGTTACTCCATCCGATTTTTCAATGGAGTTCCGCCTCAACAGTCGATCGGCGAACATGCCTTCACTGTGTCTCGAGACAACATTCTGCAGCCAGCCGGCTATGGTCACCTCTACCTTATCGGCTGAGCCATTCTGAAGGGTGTAGTTCATGATCGCAGCCGGCAGAGCTGAGTCGGGCGCATTGAGAGGAATGAACGGAGAGAATGCTTCAAGTTTGATATCTACAGGCAGGCAGCCGTCAATGAATTCCACGTATCCAATCGGATACTCACCGCAGAACCGGACGCCTTCGAATCCACTGCGATCCAGAGTGCGGGTGATTGTCTTTTCGCCGGTTTTTATCTGCAGGGAAAAGCCGTGATCTACAGCCGGAGCCTCGACAAGACTGCTTCTGCCGGCGATAACCGTCGGCTTCCGTCCGACCTGGTAATTAACCCGCCCGATCCCCGTGTTGTTATTCTGGTTGAAGATATCCCAATAAGTCAGCCGGCCATCACCTGTCAGATAGACCTGGCCGGCACATATCCCCCCGACCGGCATCCCGATCGTTTCCAGTTCGCCGCCCTCAAACCAGCTCCTGCTCCCTCTGTTGAAGAGCATCCGAATCCATTCCGGTCTCAACTTCTTATCGACCGGTATGAAGTGATCTATCGTGTCCTGCAGATAAAAGGGTCCCGCGATCGCTCCACTGCCCAGAGAAACACCTGCCGCCGCTGCTCCCGCCGACCTGATGAAAGTCCGACGATCAATACACCAGTTTCCGTTCTCATCTGCATTGCACGAACAATCCGACCCGCGATCACCATCTCTCTCGATCATCAGCCCGTCCTCACTTCAGGAATTCTTTGACGTTCATTTTCGTGATGGTTGCAGTTGGAAGGGTGACCTTCTCGCCGGGAGTGATTTCCCTGCGCCCCTCCAGTATGTCGAGCGCGATCTCGAGCCCGACTTCACCGGGAGTGGGATAGAGGAATGTGGCGGAGAGAACTCCGTTCTGCACCCAGACGCATCCTTCTGCTGGAAGCCCGTCGATACCGAGGAAATAGATCGTGTTCTCGACTCCCTGCTCCCTGGCCGCCTGATAAGCTCCATACGCCATGGGATCGTTGTGGGCATAGATGATGTCGATATCCCTGTGGATCTGCAGGGCATCCTGGGCTATCGCCTTTCCCTTATCCAGCTTCCAGTCTCCATCCAGGCCCCCGAGTATCTCGATACCCGCTTCCCTGTTGACTATCTCGTGGAATCCGTCCCGTCTCTCCTGGGCAGGAGTGGAGGCCAGTGAACCGCAGATTTCGTAGATCTTTCCAGCCGCGTTCCCCGGTCCACCGAGGAGCTCGACGGCATACTCACCGGCCGCGCGCCCGATGGCCAGATTGCTGGCCCCGACGAATGCTGCGTAGCCTTTGTAGGTTGTATCCCGATCCAGGACGATCACAGGAATACCTGCTTCGGCAGCCTCCTGCAGGGCCTTCGAGCAGCCCGAGGCTTCCTTGGGAGAGATC